>Ga0075425_100000714_pt1 | contig 31671 bp, 32 predicted proteins | sample SoiMethybrSBSTD4_FD_75300 | JGI IMG/M metagenome (GOLD analysis project Ga0075425, IMG submission 75300) | Bulk soil microbial communities from a Populus tree surrounding site in Tennessee, USA - Soil MetaG P. TD hybrid SBSTD4 | ecosystem: Environmental > Terrestrial > Soil > Tree plantation... | reverse complement strand
CCCGAGTTCTTCGCCGTCCTCAACCGGCTGGCAAGAGCCGCCGACGCGGCTCGACACGGGTCCTAACAAGTTGGCGGCCGAGGCAAACGCAGCGTCGTGATTCACGGCGCCTACGCCGGCACGTGCTTCGCGCCGGCGTAGGCGCCGCAGCGCGGTGTTGCCGACCGAACGCCAGGGCACTGGCCGCCCCGGCCCACGCCCAGCTGATCAGCGACCAGCACGACGACCTCGACGACCTGCTCCCCTGCGTGGGATAGGACACCGCGACGACGGCTGCCCGCATCGAGCCGCGTGGTAGTGCGCTTGCTTGCGGCCGGATTTGGGCGTAGCCGCTTTGGTTCTTCGACGGGGCAGGGGCAAGAATGGGGATGAAGCGGATTCCTGCCACCCCACCGATGAGGCCCAGCCTCCCTGGTGACCGCCGGCGCCTTTCGTAGTCAGCGCGGGAGCATGCGAGGAGAGCGAGTCCTGGGATTTGTGCGGGGAGGGCTCCCGGCGGCGGCTGTGGCGTGGTGCTGGTTTGATCGGCTCAGTCGGGGGTACAGGCGCGGCATGCGTTTGCGCAGCGTCTCGGTGTTTCGGGGTTGGAACCCGATCCGGCAGAGTTTGTGGTTCGTGCCGGTCATGTGTGTCCTGGTCGGCGTCGTTTCGTCGTTCGTCGTGTTGTGGATCGACGGTCTATTCGACTACAAGCTGGTTCCGCGCTGGATGACAGGCGGTCCGGATGCGGCGCTTGCGATCCTGTCGTCGATCGCAACCTCGATGGTGAGCTTGGCGGCGTTGGTGTTGACGATCACGATGGTGGTCGTGCAGTTGGCGATGGGTCAGTTCTCGCCGCGGATCGTGCAGACGATTCTGAAGGACAAACCGAGCCAGCTTGCGATCGGCGTCTTTGTCGGCACGTTCGCCTTCGCGATGATCGCGATGCGCGACGTGCTGGTCGGAAGCTCGGGGAGCGGTGGCCGCGTTCCTGGCCTCGCCGTCGTGGTTGCCTTTCTCTTGGTCTTGGTGTCGATTGCAGTGCTGGTCATCTATGTCCATCACATCGGCTCGGCACTGCGCGTTTCGGCGTTGATCGAGCTTGTAGGAGGCGATACCCGCAGTCTGCTCGATCAGTACTACCCAGCGCCAAGCGGCGTCGGGCCGAGCGGTCTCGTTGACGGCGCGGTCATTCCGGCGCCCAGAAGCGGCGTTGTCTGCTACGTCGAGACGGATCGGCTGGTGGAAATCGCCGCTGGCGCCGATTGCGTGTTCGAGTTGGTGCCTGCGTTCGGCGAGTTCATCCCAGCCGGCTCCCCGTTGTTGGGGGTAGTCAATGGCGACCCCAGTCAGATCCCTGACGGCGTCGCCGACGAGATCGTGATCGGCTTGGAACGCGCACTGGGGCAGGACGTCTCCTATGGGCTCCGCATGCTGGTTGACATCGCAGAGCGCTCCCTGTCTGACTCGCCGTTTCTCGATCCGACCACCGCGGTGCAGGCCATCGACCGTCTTCACGACTGCCTCCGCCAGTTAGCGCGGCGGCCGTTTCCCGACGGCAAGTACCGCGACGAGCACGGCGAGGTGCGACTGGTGGTGCCGGTCATGGACTGGGACGCCTATGTGCATCTCGCATTCGACGAAATCCGCGAGGCCGGCGCCGGCACGCCCCAGGTGGCGCGCCGTCTGCGGGCTTCTCTGCTGGATCTCTGCGAGTACGCGCCAGCAGATCGGCGAGCCGTGCTGGAAGATCAGATGCGGCTGCTCGACCAGGCGGTCCGGACACAGGCTCCCGACTATCAACTCGGCTACTACCTGACGCCGGATCGGCAGGGCATCGGCATCGCCGCCGGAGCCAACCGCGACGCGACAACCGCCCGGTTCGCACAGGGGCCCCGACCGGTGCCCGATCCATGAGGGCACTCACCCGTGAGGAGGCGGGGTGGACGTTCGTGTCCCGATCTGCGGCCGCCGCTCGGTCGCGATCGAAGTGCCTTGGCCGCTCCTTGCGCGGTGCCGTGATTTGGCATGCACACGGGCGTGACGCCACGTTGCAAAGGCCGGTGACAGAACCGAAACACGTGGCACAGGACCGGCTGCGCGGCTTGTAGCACGTCGCGCCCTCAATGACCCTCCCCCGGGCGCTCGGGGAGCGAACGCGTGGCCTTCGGCTAGGTACGCGGTTTGTTTCGCTGCTAACGACGGCGGGGTTACAGGTGAACAACTTGTGTCTCGCCTGCTATCCCGTTGGCGGGTAGCATCGAATCCATGGCACCCGAGCGGCCAACTCCGGTCCCGGCGGTCAGGCGTCTTGCAGGGTCGCGTCTGATCTCTCTGGCGGGGACGCAAGCGGCGTATATCGCGCTCTTGGCGCTGGTCTATGACCGTTCGCACGGGTCGGGTAGTTGGTTGGCCGCGGCGCTGATCGCCGCTTTGGCGGCTCGGGTCGCGGTGAGTCCGTGGGCGGGGTCGCTGGGCGACCGCTTTGACCGGCGTCGCGTCATGATCGCCTCGGATGTGGCCGCAGCTGCATGCTTCTTGGCGATCGCGCAGGCGGGCAGCTTGGTCGTGCTCGTGGCATTGTCGGCGGCGGCCTCCATCGCAGAGGCACCGTTTTCGCCCGCGTCGAGTGCGCTGGTGGCGATGATCGTCCCAGCCGAGCGGCGGGGGTGGGCGAACGGCGTGGTTTCGGCCAGTTCGTCCGCGGGAATGTTGATCGGCGCTGCATGCGGTGGGTTACTGGTCGCTACTTTGGGAGCGACGGTCGCCTTCCAGGCAAACGCGGCGTCGTTCCTGGTCTCGGCGGTGCTGGTCTTCTCGGTGAAGGGTCGTTTCGTGGTGGAACCGGACGGCAGCGATAGGCAGCGCGGGGTTTTGGCAGGCGTACGACTCGTGGCCTCCCAACCGATCCTGCGTACTGCCGCCCTGAGCGTCGGGCTGGTCGCGCTTGGGCTTGGCATGGCGAACCTTGCCGAGTTGCCGCTCTTCCTCTCGATGGGTGCCGGGAAAACCGGGTATGGCATCGCGATTGCTGCGTGGTCGGCGGGGGCAATTGTCAGCGGCCGCCTGGCGGCGTATGTCGTCGGATGGCGGGCTGAGAGGCTCGGACTGATCACCGGTTGCCTTCTTCTCACGACCGTCGTTGGTATGAGCGGCTGGATACCGGCGTTCGCTGTTGTTGCTCCTTTGTTCGTCCTTGGTGGGCTTGCTAATGGCCTGGTCAACGTCGCACTCGTTCTCGCTGTTCAGCGGTGGGCGGCTCCCAGCGTGCAGAGTCGAGCGATGGCTGCGTGTGAAGCGACGATTAACGCTGCAATCGGGTTCTCGTTAGGTGCGGGCGGATTGCTGCTCGGCCCGCTTGGGCCACGAGGGGTGTTCATGCTGGCCGGTGCAGTGGGAGCGCTCGCTACAGTGCTCGCGTACCGCCTGCCCGGTGACAGCAGCCCAATCGCTCCACTACCCGAACAGGTCAGGCCGGACATCGATCGGCCCCGCCGACCAAACCAGCTCAGAGCCCTACCCTCCTGCCCCTAGACGGCTTCGCCCGCGTGTAGCCCGAAGGTCTTGGCGAGTGCGCGCGCGGGCTCACTTGCCCCGCGCCTGGTCGCAGAAGACACGCGACCGCAGTCAGTCGATCGTTCCGAAGGGCCCGGACGCCGAATGGGACTCCTCATACGAGCCGTACCAGTGTGTTCCACGGGTGCGAGGGGCGCGTGGTGGAGAGACGATCGGCCTCGCCCACGACCAGGAGGGTCAGCATGAGCACCACCGTCCCCAGCCGCACTGACGTCCGCCCATTCCAGCTGGAGTTCCCCGACGAGGCGGTGGCCGACTTGCGTCGGCGGCTCGCCGCGGCGCGCTGGCCCTCAAAGGAACTTGTCCCAGATGCCTCGCAGGGCGTCCAATTGGAGATGCTGCAAGCACTCGCACGCTACTGGGCGAACGACTACGACTTCGGGCGGATCGAGGCCGAGTTGAACGGGCTGCCGCAGTTCAAGACAGAGATCGACGGGCTTGGCATTCACTTCATTCACGTTCGTTCGCGTCACGAGAATGCTTTGCCGCTGATGATCACGCACGGCTGGCCCGGGTCTGTCATCGAGATGCTCGAGATCGTGGGTCCTCTCACCGATCCGACCGCGCACGGCGGCACCGCTGAGGACGCATTTCACCTCGTGCTTCCGTCACTTCCGGGTTACGGGTTGTCAGACCAGCCCGACGAGCTCGGCTGGGATCCCGGCCGTGTCGCGCGAGCCTGGGCTGAGCTCATGAGCCGCCTGGGCTACAGCCGCTACGTCGCCCAGGGCGGTGACCAGGGCGCATCTGTTACCGATGCGATGGCACGCCAGGCTCCCGACGGCCTGATCGGCATTCATCTCAACCTGCTCACGGCCTTCCCGACAGGGGTGGGCGCGGCGCTCTTCGGCGGCCTAATCCCTGCTGGGCTTTTCAAACGAGTCGCCATCGCCGTCCTTGCCAACCGGGCCGAGAAGAAGGAACCCGAGGCACTCGATGCGGTCGCCGGCCTCTTCAGGAGAGGCTACTTCGTCGAGATGCCAGAGCACCCTCAGACGATCGGCTACGCGCTGACGGATACCCCCGTGGGGCTGGCCGCTTGGATGCTCGACCACGATCCAGACAGCTACCAGAAGATCTCGCGCGCGTTCGTGGACGGCAATCCCGTGGGCGGGCTGACGCGCGACCGGATACTCGACAACATGACCCTCTACTGGCTGACGAACACCGCCACGTCGTCGGCACGGCTCTACTGGGAGCAGTTCCGAGTCATCTTCGGGGCGATCACGTCGGGTGAGAAGCCCCCGGAACTGTCGCTCCCCGTTGCTTTCACCGTCTTCCCGGGTGAGATCTTCCAGGCGCCGCGCAGCTGGGCGGAGGACGTCTACCCCAATCTCGTCTATTTCAACGAGGCCTCGAGGGGTGGCCACTTCGCCGCCTGGGAGGAGCCCGCAGTGTTCAGCGAGGAGATCCGCTCAGCATTCAAGTCACTCCGCTGAAGTCCGTCGTCGAGTTAGGGAGCAATGACAATGTCATCGCAGCAGTCCGGAACCGCAGTGGCGAAGGACACCGCATGTCGTCCCCTCGACATCGAGTTCCAGCAGGAGGACTTAGACGACCTGCGTCGCCGGATTCAGGCGACGAGGTGGCCCGAGCGGGAGACGGTCAGCGACGACTCTCAGGGCGTTCCGCTGGCGATGATGCAGGATCTCCTGCGCTACTGGGGCACGGAGTACGACTGGAGCGCGTGCGAGGCGCGGCTGAATGCGCTTCCCAACTTCATCACCGAGATAGACGGACTGGACATTCACTTCCTCCACATTCGCTCCGAGCATGAGGACGCCCTGCCACTGATCGTGACGCACGGATGGCCGGGCTCCATCATCGAGCAGCTGAAGATCATCGAGCCGCTGACGGATCCCACGGCACACGGTGCGAGTGCGTCGGATGCCTTCCACCTGGTGATTCCCTCTCTCCCCGGCCACGGGTTCTCCGCCAAGCCGACGACCACAGGCTGGGACACGGTTCGCGTTGCCCGCGCCTGGGTTGTCCTGATGAAGCGGCTCGGATACACCCGGTTCGTGGCGCAGGGCGGCGACTGGGGTGCGGCGGTGACGCAGATGATGGGCATCCAGGCCGCGCCAGAACTGCTCGGCATCCACTCGAACATGCCCGGCACCGCGCCGGAGGAGATCAACTCCGCGGTCATCCGCGGCGACGCACCGCCCGAGGGGCTGTCGGCGGACGAGCGACGCGCATACGACCAGCTCAGCACGTTCTACGCAAAGCACGTGGCCTACGCCCAGATCATGGCGACGCGGCCGCAGACGCTCTACGGGTTCGCTGACTCGCCGGTGGATCTGGCGGCGTTTGCGATCGATCACGGCGACGGCAGCGGCCAGCCGGGGATCGTCGGCCAGGTCATCAGCGGAGAGCTTCAGGGAGACCTGACCCGTGATGACATCCTCGACAACCTCACGCTCTACTGGCTCACGAACACGGGCGTCTCCGCGGCTCGCCTCTACTGGGAGACCAAGGGTAGCTTCTTCGACGCCAAGGACATCACCATCCCATACGCCATCAGCGTCTTCCCCGACGAGCTCTACCAGGCACCACGAAGCTGGGCGGAGCGCGCGTATCCCGACAATCTCATCCACTACAACCGGCTCGATCGCGGCGGGCACTTCGCCGCCTGGGAGCAGCCGCAGCTGTTCGCCGAGGAGATGCGGGCCGCATTCCGCTCACTGCGCTGACACTCTCACGCGCCCAGCCGTTACGGCGAAGCGAAAGGATCAGACGTGAACAACAGCGACTCACCGACCGTTGTCCTCGTCCACGGTGCGTTCGCGGACGGATCGAGCTGGAGCGGGGTGATCGAGCGGCTGAGCACTCGTGGTATCACCACCGTCGCCGTGGCGAACCCGCTGCGCGGCGTCTCGGCGGACTCCGCCTACCTGGCGTCGGTACTGGGTCAGACGCCGGGCCAAATCATCCTGGTCGGCCATTCGTATGGCGGCGCGCTGATTAGCAACGCCGCCACAGGCAACGAGAGCGTCGTCGCGCTCGTGTTCGTAGCGGCGTTTGCCCCCGACGAGGGCGAGGTGCTTGGTCAGGTCGAGGCCGGTTCTAAGGACAGCGTGCTCAATAGCGCGCTGATCCCGCGGCAGTACCCAACCGCAGATGGCAGTTCGGCGACGGAGTTCTTCATCGATCCAGCGAAGGCCCGCGAGGCGTTCGCCGGCGACGTTTCTGACCAGCAGGCGGTTCTGATCGCCGCCGTGCAGCGGCCGGTGGCGGAGCTCGCCTTCGGTGAGCCGAGCGGCCCGCCGGCATGGAAGGAAAAGCCGTGCTGGGCGGTCATCGCCAAGGGCGATAAGGCTGCCGGCACCGACGTCGTCCGCTCGATGGCCGAACGCGCCGGCGCAACGATCACCGAGGTCGAAGGATCCCACGTGATCATGATCTCCCGGCCCGACGTCGTTGCGGACGTGATCATGGAAGCGGTATCCACTGTCCGCTCGCCGGTCGGAACCGTGGGGTCCTGACATGTCCGTCGACACCTCGCGAGCAGCGAACGACTCGAAGGAGAGCGGACTGGGGTCCGTCCGGCAGATCGAGGCAGGTCAACTGGACGTCGGCCATATCGACGCGGGCCCAGCCGACGGGCCGGCGGTGCTGCTGCTGCACGGGTGGCCATACGACATCCATAGCTTCGCTGACGCGACGCCGCTGCTTGTGGCCCGCGGTTATCGCGTGATCGTGCCGTACCTGCGCGGGTACGGCACCACCCGCTTTCTCTCAGGGGACACGATGCGCAACGGTGAGCAGGCGGCGCTAGCCTTCGACGCCCTCGCGCTGCTTGACGCGTTGGACATCGACCGCGCAATTGTGGCCGGGTTCGACTGGGGTGCGCGCACGGCGGGCATCGTCGCTGCCTTATGGCCAGAGCGCTGCTCCGGGCTCGTCTCGGTCAGCGGCTATCTGATCGGCAGCCAGGCGGCCGGCAAGTTGCCGCTGCCACCGCAAGCCGAGCTGCAGTGGTGGTACCAGTACTACTTCGCGACCGAACGAGGGCGGATGGGGTACGAGAAATACCGCCGGGAGTTCTCTCGTCTCATCTGGCAGACGGCGTCGCCAACGTGGAAGTTCGATGACGCCACATTCGACCGCACCGCCGTGTCCTTCGACAATCCGGACCACGTCGAGATTGTGATGCACAACTATCGCTGGCGACTCGGGCTCGCCGACGGCGAGGCGCACTACGGCGACGTTGAGAAACGCCTCGCCGACGCGCCCAACATCAGCGTGCCCGCCATCACGCTGGAAGGGGATGCCAACGGGGCCCCTCACCCAGACCCGAGCGCGTACGCGGCGAAGTTCGACGGCCCATACACCCACCGCACACTGAAGGGCGGCATCGGACACAACCTGCCGCAGGAGGCTCCCGACGCCTTCGCCGACGCCATCCTCGACGTGAGTGGCCTGCACTAACGATGTCCACCACGCTGCCAATGGAGCGCCGATTTCCCGGATTTGAAGGCGCGGCGGGTTGGATCAACTCCGAGCCGCTGTCGGCGGCCGCCCTCCACGGCAGCGTGGTCTTGGTCGACTTCTGGACGTACACCTGCATCAACTGGCTGCGTACGCTGGCCTACGTGCGGGCCTGGGCTGAGAAGTACGGCGACGCGGGCCTCGTCGTTGTCGGCGCGCATACACCAGAGTTTCCGTTCGAGCGCGACGCCGAAAACGTCCGCCGCGCAGTCGCGGCGATGCGGGTCAGTTATCCGGTCGCGCTGGATCCCGACTACGCCGTATGGCGAGCCTTCGACAACCACTATTGGCCGGCTCTGTACCTCGCCGACGACCGGGGCGCAATCCGCTACCACCACTTCGGCGAGGGTGCATACGAGGATTCCGAACGAGCCATCCAGCAGCTGCTGCGCGCAGCTGGCGCCGCAGTAGCCAACGACACGGTGTCGATCGTTCCCGACGGGCTCGAGGCGCACGCGGACTGGGCCAACCTGAAAAGTGCTGAGACGTACCTAGGCTACGAACAGGGGAGAAACTTCGCCGTGCCCGGCGACGTGAAGCTGAACGTCCGGTCAGCGTACTGCACTCCAGATGCTTTGCCGTTGAATCGATGGGCGCTGTCCGGTCAGTGGACGATCGAAGGGCGCGCAAGCGTTGCGAATGAACCGGGCGCCGGCATCCGCTATCGGTTCCACGCCCGCGACGTCAACCTGGTCATGCGATCACGCGAGCAGGCCGTCATTCCGTTTCGCGTGCTCCTCGACGGCGCCGCGCCCGGTTCCGCGCGTGGACTCGATGTCGACACAGACGGCAGCGGAATACTGGACGAACCACGGCTGTATCAGCTGATACGCAGGCCCAACCCGATCGATGACCACACCATCGAGATCCGCTTCGCCGAGGCCGGGGTCGAGGCGTACGTGTTCACCTTCGGCTAAGGGTCGTCTGCCGGGGTCGGAAAGGTCTTGATTACCCTAACTAGGGAACTTGTACTCCGTCCAAGTTTGGAGGGAACCACGCGACCGGTTTGTTCCTGATGGCCTCGTCGCGTGTAGGATCGCGCCGGGATGGATTGTGGCAGTCCGCTCAAACTGGAGACGGGGCTACTTGGGCGCGGCGATGAATGCGCCGTACTCGATGAGTTGATCTCTGGCGTAAGGGGCGGCCACAGTCGCAGGCTCGTCCTCAAGGGCGAGGCCGGTATCGGAAAGACAGCGTTGCTCGACTACGCGGTGGAGTCCGCGCGGGAAATGCGGCTACTTCGAGCGACCGGCGTCGAGTCCGACATGGAGCTTGCGTTTGCATTCCTGCACCAGCTGTGCGCACCTCTGCTCGACGGCCCAAACCGGCTGCCGCAGCCTCAGCGAAACGCACTTGCCATCGCGTTCGGCGAGAGCGAGGGTCCACGCCCGGACCGATTCATGGTCGGATTAGCGCTCTTAGGCCTGCTCGCTGAGGCGACCGAACACCGTCCGGTGCTCTGCGTCGTTGACGACGCGCAGTGGCTCGACGAGGTCTCGGCAAAGACGCTGGCGTTCGTCGCGCGGCGACTGTTGGCCGAGCCGGTCGGGTTTCTGTTCGCCACGCGCGAAGCATCGTCGGAACTGGATGACCTCCCGGATCTTCAGGTTTCCGGGCTTGCCGCCGCCGACGCGCGCGCGCTGCTGCGTTCCGCAGTCACGATCGGGATTGACGACAGAGTCCGCGATCGGATCGTGGCGGAGACACGAGGAAACCCACTGGCTCTGCTCGAGCTGCCTCGTGGGTTGACGATCACAGAACTCGCCGGTGGATTCGGACTCGTTGACGAAGATTCTTTGCCAGCACGTCTGAGGGAGAGCTTCCAGCGTCGCATAGACGCGCTCCCGGAAGGCGCGCGACTCTTCCTACTCATCGCCGCGGCTGAACCAGTGGGCGACCCGCTGGTGATCTGGCGGGCCGCCGACGCCCTTGAAATCGATGCTCGCGAGGTCGACTCAAACATGGACAGCCTGCTGACGTTTGACGGATCAGCGCGTTTTCGCCATCCACTGGTTCGCTCCACGGTGTATCGATCCGCGCCACCAGACCTTCGCAGACGGGTGCACCTGGCGTTGGCAACGGCAACCGATTACCAGGTCGACCCCGACCGCCGAGCTTGGCACCTGGCCGCGGCAGCCCTGAAACCCGACGAGAGCGTCGCGGCCGAGCTGGAGCGTTCAGCCGGTCGCGCTCAAGCGCGCGGGGGCTTCGCCGCGTCAGCGGCGTTTCTCGGCCGGTCTGTAGCCCTAACCGAGGATCCGACGCGGCGGGCAGAGCGAGCGCTGAACGCCGCCGAGGCAAACCTTCACGCCGGCGCATTCGATACTGCACTCAGGCTCCTGGCTACGCTCGACGGCGCGCCGCTCGACGAATCGCAGCGCGGCCGCGCCGATATGCTCTGCGGCCACATCGGCTGGGCCTCGGGCCTTGGCAGCCAAGCGCCGCCACTGCTCCTCAGCGCCGGCCGCCGGCTGGAGCCATTCGACGCCGAACTGGCGCGCCAGACTTACATGACGGCGTGGTTTGCCGCGATGCAGGCAGGGCCCCCAGCGGAGAATGTGATGCATGAGATCTGCGGAGCAATCCGAGCCCTTCCCCGAACTGATGACCCGCCGCAACCGCACCAGATGCTGCTTGACGGCCTGGCCCTGCTCATGACCGAAGGGTTTGAGGTAGGCACTCCGACCCTCCTCAAGGCAACAGGCGCTCTACCAAGTGTTCGGGATGAAGACCTTCTCCGCTGGGGTATGGCGGCCACGATCGCTAGCGCAGTGGTCTGGGACGTCGAGGGGCTGATGGCCACGACATCGAGACTCGTCAGACTCGTCCGCGAGGCGGGGGCACTCGCGGAATTACCGCTCAATCTGTATTCGCTCGGGGTGGCGACCGCATGGATGGGCGACCTGAGAGGGGCTGCCGCGCTTGCGGCGGAGTCCGAAAGTGTGTCCGCGGCAACTGGGAGCCACTTCCCTCCGTTCTTGCAGCTAAGGCTGCTGTCTCTGCAGGGCACGGAACAGGACTGTGCCCCCCTCATCGCTCAGGTAATCCGCCAGTCCGAAGCAGGCGCACAAGGGGACATAACCACCCCTGCTCATTGGGCGGGCGCTGTTCTATACAACGGGCTCGCCCGCTACGACGAGGCGTTCTCGGCGGCCCGCAGAGCGATCGTAAATCCCTTGAATCCAGCGTTGCCGACATGGGCCCTGCCGGAGCTTGTCGAAGCAGCAGTTCGATCCGGAAACCAAGACGAGGCACAGAAGGCGTTGGATCGACTGATTGAGACGACGCAACCGTCTGCGCTGGATTCAGCCCTCGGAATCGAGGCTCGAACGCGAGCAATGCTGAGCGATCACACAGAGGCGGAAAGCGCCTATCGAGAGGCCATCGAACGGCTGGGCCGGACACGACTCCGCCCGGAGGCCGGCCGAGCTCATCTTCTCTACGGTGAGTGGCTGCGCAGAGAGGGGCGGCGCATCGAAGCCAGAGCGGAACTGCGATCAGCGCACGAGACGTTCTCCGAGATCGGGATGGAAGCGTTTACTGAGCGCACCCGCCGCGAACTGATGGCGACGGGCGAGAAGGTGCGCAAGCGCAGCCCCGAGAACCGCGGTGAGCTGACACCCCAAGAGCAGCAGATTGCCAGGCTCGCCCGCGATGGCTTCTCTAACGCGGAGATCGGGGCACATCTGTTCATCAGCGTACGAACGGTGGAGTGGCACATGCGAAAGGTGTTCCAAAAGCTTGGTATCACCTCTCGTAGAGAGCTGCGGGGGATCCTGCAGGACACGCTCCCGGCGCTAATTCTCGTCGCCCAGGTCGCGGCGTCGCTACTTGCAGCCACCATCCCCGGCGACTGAATCCTGAGAAGGTCGCCGGTTGGAGGCCACGGTGGGTCACCACGATCAAGGGGGTACGAAATCACGAGGCTAATCGTGGTTCTCTCGCCGGCCGGCCGAAAGACGAACTGCGACTTGACTCCTGGGAGAGAGGCTTACCCGCCCCTCGCGCGCAGCCCGGCAGGAGTACACTCGTGCGAACGCGGCCTCCCCCAGGCCTCGTTCGAGGCAGGGTCGTCCTAAGCGACCCGTCGGCGGCCCAGTGGGAGCCCAGGCCATCGACGGGTCGTCGCGGCTTGCGAATACGCCGAAGTCGAGTCGTATGCCGGGACGAGGAGCCGCTGCGGGCGCCTTGCCCGCACGCCGACAAGTCGCTCTAGCGTCTCTGGTCGCGCTTCGGCACTGGGATCACTGCGCCCGTCTTCATCTTCTGCTTCGACTCGTCCGGCTCGGGGTGGCCAACAGCGCTGCCCTCATCGTCGAACCGGGCTTCGTCGTCGTCTGCTGGCGGGGCTGGTTGCGGCGTCTCGCTCATGCTGAGAGGGTAGCGGCTTCGCTCAAACACGATCTTCCAGGGGGAGCAGGTGGGCAGCCAGGGACTCGTACTGATCGATCGGAAGCTCCGACGGGCGGAACAGGAGCTCAAGCGATCGGAGCCGCATCGCGCCAACCTGCCGGAAGCTCACTGTTCTTGTCACCAAGAACGAGGATAATCGACGCGTCCTTCGGGCGCATCGCAACGACGACGCATTTGCAGAAACGTGAAGGAGGGAGACATGTATCACACGAGGGGGCAGAATGATATCTTCTGGCTCGGCTTCCTCGTCGGGATACTCTCAGGAGCTATCATCGAGCTTCTCGGCTTGCTCCTGTACGTGTGGCTCACGGTATAACTCAACCCACGGCCGCCGTCCGGCCGGCGAAACTAGTGAGGTACAATCTTGGCATCGGGGGAGTATGGGCGTCGGCTGGGGTTGCGCGTTGCGGAGCTACGCGGGGTAGCCCTTCGGTGGACTGGAAGTCCAATCGAAGGAGGGCACAAACATGCGGAAACTCTGTTTGATCCTTGGTCACACTCCCACAAGGGGCAGAGGGCGAAGGCTCGCACTCGGATTGATCTTGGGCATGCTCCTAGCCGGCTTGACGAGTCGCACCTCGCCCGCGATCGCCGTCGACCAGTCCGGCGATCCGGTAGTCGCGGCCGTCGGCGACATGGCATGCGATCCCAGTGACCCGAACTTCAACGACGGGGCTGGTACTGCGACGAACTGCGCTGAAGCGAGAGTCAGCGCCCTCATGGCTTCAAAGACCACTATCGACGGCGTGCTCGGACTCGGCGACTACCAGTACACCTGCGGCGACCCAAACGACTTCGCCGTCAGTTACACACCGACGTGGGGTGTCATGAACCGATGGATGACTCCGGTCGCGGGAAACCACGAGTACCGGACTGGCACTGACCCGTTCGGCGCCGTATGCCCTTCCACCAATAGCACCGCCCAGCAGTTCTTCAACTACTTCTCGACGAGCGGATCACGTTGGGCAGGCGGCGGGTCGCATCCTGGCACCGCCGGCCACTTCTCCTTCAACATCGGCAGCTGGCACATCATTGCCCTCAACGCAAACTGCGTGAACAAGGGCGTGGGAGGCTGCGGCGCGAGCAGTCCCCAGACGACCTGGCTCGCCAGCGATCTCGCCAGTACCGCCAAGCCATGCATCCTGGCGTATTGGCATCAGCCGCGGTGGACAGGCACCTCCTCGAATAATTCAACGACCGCGACGTGGTGGAACCTTCTCTATCAAAGGCATGCCGACCTCGTCCTCAACGGCCACATCCACAACTACCAGCGCTTCGCCCAGCTCAACGCCAACGGACAGACCGACCCCAACGGGATCCGCGAAGTAATCGTGGGCACCGGCGGGGAGAGCCTTGGCCCATACGCGTCGAACCCAACCCCGAAGCCATCCGTACGCTTTCGCCTATTCGGCTACCTGCGGCTCGTCCTCCACCCCGGGAGCTACGAGGCCTCCTTCATCGCCTCCGACGGCACCACCAAGGACAACTTCTCCGCCACCTGCCACTGAGTGGAGCGCAATGGCTCACCCGTCGTCGTCGTCTGCGTCCACAGCGCCCGCGTGCGGGCGGAGAGGTGTCGTGGTGCGTTCAACTGCCCTCCTTTGGGCTCTTAGGATTCCTATACAGTGCTTTATGTGCCCGACAATCTCAGGCTGCGGAGGAGACGCTGCGAATGTGGCGCAGCGGACTGCACGACCGAGATCTGGATGAGCTGGGAAGAGGGGGATGCCGTCGACCACGACGCGCGCAACCTCTTCGCCGTCGCGCTAGGCCATGAACTCACCGGCTCCGAAGACCTCGTCGTCTCCCGGAATGATCGGTTCGTCGTGGTCGAGGTCGGGGATCGCGGCGCCGGCGCCACTCCGACCAGCTAGTCACGCCGCGCAACCAAGCCGCTCACCGCTGCTCAACACGTTTCGCAATCGCCGCTCGTTAGGAAACCGAGGTGCACACGCGGCTTCCCAAGGCCGACGAGGCCGTGACGGACCCACCGCCCCCGTACCCGTCCGCGGATGGCTAGTACCTATACGCGTCTCGATGTGCCCGGCAATCGGGCGGAAGCCCTTTCAGTCCTCTGGCAGCCAACCCGCCGAGTACCTGATCCACTTCGACCGGGGAAGGTCGGCGTACGCGCTCGCATAAGCCTCACGGGCGTCGGTCGTTTCGTGCTGCACGCTGGCCCCGTGCCGCGCCGCACGTGGGCAGACCGGTATTCCACGCCACCGGCGACGCCTCGACCACGAGCGCCTACAGCCACCACCACCGCAGCTTCGTTGCCCGCGCCGACGATGACGTGCTCCGTATCCGGAGGGCAATGCACGAAGTCCCACGTCTGAAGCTGGCGTTCCTTGCCCTCGACGATCAGGACACACTCACCGGCAACGACCAGAAACGCCTCCTGTGACCTCTCACGGTGGTACATCGCCATCGGCTGGCCGGGCCGGAGCACGCTGATGTTGATCCCGATTTGTGGGAAGCGCTTTTTGCCTTCGAAGGTGCAGAACGTCCCGAGCGGGCCACCGTCACGCCGGCGCGATTCGCGGGCATTCAGCACAAACAACCCGTCTCCGTCTGGCACCGGGCCATTCTTCGTCTGTCGCAAGCTCGCCTCACCCACGGCAGCAGTCTCCCAACCGCAACCGGGCAGCGCAAGCAACCTCCCGCCCGGTCAGGCGGGGCTGATCCCTGCGACGTTGCCGTTGCGGTCGCGGTCGACCCGCATGCGCTTCTCGGTGGTGCGGCGCACGGTGATGGCACCGGCTTCGTCTTCGGAGTAGAAGGCGACGATGTCGTCGGCACGGATGGCGATGCGTGTGCCCTTGACGTCGAGCAGCCTGATCGACTGGGGCGCCAGCCCCCGTCCAGGTCGCCGAGTTGATGGGTAACTCGCCGGACGTCGTGTGGCGGCACTATGCGCACGCGTTCGAGTCTCGTAGACACAAAATAGGCACAGTTGACGACGAGCGGCCGCACCTGCGAGCCGTGTAAGGCGCCTGTTATCGGCGTGGTTATGCGAGTCTCGACTAATCGGGACGGCGAGATTTGAACTCGCGACCCCCTGCTCCCAAAGCAGGTGCGCTACCAGGCTGCGCCACGTCCCGTCGCTGATCAGTCTATGCCACGCGCGCGCACAACCCTGCACGCGCGCCCGTGGCTACCAGGCCGTGCCGAACTGCTCGGCGGCGATCCAGCGCGCCTCTGACATGGTCAGCCGCAGCGTGCCCGTCGCGGTCACCGCCTCGCTCAGCGCCTCGTCCTCGCGCCAGCCGTCGTGGCCGTAGCGCTCGAACCAGAGGTCCCCGCCACCGCTGATCGCCCGCCATAGCGGGATCTGTGGAGTGTCTTCCTCGACCGCGATGGTGGTCAGGTAGGCGACGCCGCCGGTGACGTTGCTGCTCATTCCGCAGCTATCGGGATCTCAGCGCCGCGACTGTAGCCCCATCGCCCAGGGCGACTCAGTCCGGCTCCGGCTCGTCCTCACCGTCCGGCCAGAACAGGATCGCGGCAACGATCACGCCCAGCGCCACCAGCCCGACCGCCAGCAGCAGCGCGTACTTGACGAAGCTGGTCGAGCCGGAGCCCGAACCGCTGGCCGGGGGCGGCGTCACCGTCTTTGCCAGCGGGATCACCGGCACGTTCACGCCCTCCGAGGCGGCCAGCTTCCGCACCGCCACCGTGGCGGCCGCCATCAGCGCGTCCGGCGTGCCGCTGGCCGGCGGCGGCAGACCCTTCAGGGCCTTGACGCCCGCCGGGTAGGGCTTCGTGTGATCGCGCACGCCGTAGCCGGCCGCCATCACCACCAGCAGCTTGCCGGTCCACGCGCTCTGCAGCTCCGCGTCCAGGAACTTCGCGTAGGGCGCCGGCCGCCCGAAGAACACCGGCACCGACCCCAGGTCGGTGGGCGAGCCGATCACCGCCACCCGGATCGCGTACCCGCCCTGCTTGGCCGCGTCGATCGTCTTCTGGGTGCGGTCGATCTGCGGCTGGGACGGCCGCGGGTTGTTGGGCGGACACAGCGACCCCACCAGCAGATAGTCGCTGCAGGGGTCGCCGTCGGCCCGCGCCGGAGCCGCCGGTTGCAGCGCCACAGCCGCCGCCAGCACCACGAACACCAGCGCCGCGAAGCGCCGCATCAGACCACGGCCTGCCCCAGCAGCAGCACGATCACCACCGCCGCCACCCCGGCGCCCAGCGCCAGCAGCGACGCCAGTAGCACTCCCGTCTGGCTGTTCATCTCAGCCCTCCGCCTTGTCCTCGACGATCACGGTGAACGGCGCCGCGCCCTTCGGCTCGACCTGGAACGACAGCCCCCAGTGGCCGACCATCACCAGCGCGGGCGTCGTCCGTGAGTACGTGCCCGGCGGGCCCTCCGTCAGCGTGTACGCCTGCTGCTGCATGTCCATGTCCAGCATGTCAAAGCGCTGGATCACCGTCGCGCCGGTCACGGGTTTTCTGTCACGCTGGATCGTGATCGCGAAATCGCTCGGCGCCGCCGCGCGGTTGGGGCTGATCCTGATGTCGACCGTGTAGGGCCCCTCGTGCACCGTCTGGTTGACGGTGCCCGGCCCCACGTGCGCGCTGATCGCGCCCAGCGACCCCAGCGCCTTGGCCGGCGGCGGCAGGCTCGATAGCACCATCGCCGCGGCCACGATCCCGGCCACGATCAGCACCTCGCCGGTCACGTTGCGTCGCAGCAGCCCTGCCCCCGACACGCCCAGCTCCGCGTCCCTTCGCTCGTGCGCCGCCACCAGCCGCGGGCTGGAGCGCGCGAGGTTGAGGCCGCCCAGCACCAGCGCCAGGCACAGCAGCCCCACCTTCACCAGGATCGCCTTGCCGTAGCTGGTCTGCCACAACGTGGCCAGCGTCGGCAGGTGCAGGATCGACGCGCCCACGCCGCTTGCGATCACCGCCAGCACCGACGCGATCGCAAGCTTCGAGAAGCGCGGCACCGACGTCGCCAGTACCTCGCCGCGCCGCTTGCCGGCGAAGGCAAGCAGCACCAGCAGCCCGACCAGTCCGCCGATCCAGAGCGACCCCGACACCAGGTGCACCCAGTCGAACGTCAGCGACAGCGCCGCCGGCGAGGTCTGCGCGGCGTGTCCCGCCAGCCCCGGCACCGCCAGCATCGCGCCGCCCGCCAGCACCGCCCCGACCATGGCCAGCAGCGCCGCCACCGACCGCGCGCCGGTGCCGCGGTCGATCCGGATCGCGATCGCCGCCGCCAGCCCGAACAGGGCAGTCACGATCTCCAGGTCGACCAGCGCCCGGCCCAGCGCCGATGAGCGGATCAGCGGCACGATCTGCGTGACGTCGAGCACCGAGCGAAGCGCAAAGCTTGCCGTTGTCACCATCATGTAGATCGGGATCGCGATCAGCCCTGCCACCAGGCAGATGCCGAAGGCGATCGAGAGCGCCCGCATCGCCCGCGGCGCGACGGCGGCAGCCGGGCGCGCGATCAGTGTGCGCATCGAGAACAACCCCACCGCCAGCATGATCGACAGGAACATCGCCCACCGCGCCGTGACCAGGCCGGGCGTGGCCGCGGATTCCGACAGCGACGGGATCACGAACTGCGGCGCCGGGCCCGGGTTGGGGCCGACCGCGAACGTGAACGCGCCCCGCACCGGGTGGCCGTCGGCCGAGATCACCCGCCAGTAGACCAGGTACCACCCGGGCGACAGCTTGTTCACCGGCACGTCGAGCGTGTCGGGGTCAGACGGTGAGGTGTGCGGCGCGCCGCTGGCCTGCTGCTGTCCGGCGGCGTTGGTCACCGAGACGACGGCGAACTTCGGCTCCACCGCCTCGTCGTAGGTGAGGGTGACCTGAGCGGGCGAGCCGTTGACGGTGACGCTGGCCTGTGGTGACGTCCTCAGCAGAGCCGCGTGCGCCCACGCGGCCGGTGCCGGCACCAGCAGGAACAGACAGGCGAACGTCAGTCCGCAAACGGCCCGCCCGCGGAGGCTCACGTCAGCGATCGCCTCCCCGACAGCAGCGACGCGCCGGCCAGCAGCAATGCCACCACGGCCACCACGATCGCGATGATCCCCAGCGTCGAGCTGGAGCTGCCGCCGATCGACGAGACGCCCTTGATCACCGGGCTGGGCGTGTCCGAGCTCTCGGCGCCGGTCCACTCCACGACCGAGCCGTCGGAGTAGGTCTGGCGCACCCCGAACGTGTACGTCTTGCTGCCGCCGGTCAACGTGGCCTGGAACCGGAACACCGAGTCCTCATCGGTGGGCGTGGCGCCGCCCGACCAGGTGACCGTGTTCACGATGGCGGCATCGCCGGAGCCGGGGGCGCTGACCGTGCGCTTCCAGCCCGGCTCGGGCTCGAACGAGTCGATCGCGACTCCGGAGGGCACGGTCAGCTGGATCTCGGTCGTAGTCGCGCCCGCCTTCTCGGTGGGCACGGCCAGCGTGAATTGCTGCAGCACGCCGGTCTCGGCCACCGGTGGGCTGAGCGCGGCGTGGGCGAACGCGGAGCTGGTTACGGTCAGAAATGCGACCAGCGCCGCGCCGGTCACGGCGGCGACGCGCACGCGTCGTCGTTTCATGCGATTCCTCCCGTCCGGCCGGGCATACGCGCCCGGGTTGCCAAGGTCAGGCCGGCAGGGGAGGGCCGCGCGTGGGAGCGATTGCGTACCGGGAGCGGCTGCGGAGCGGAGCAGGGCGGTGATCGAACCAGGTCGTTCCGGGCCGCCGCAGCGCCCGGCCCGCCAGCACCAGCTCAGCGACCACGCGCCGGGCGGCTGCCAACACGGCGTCGACGGCAGCCACCACGGCGGCCGCCATCAGCGACAGCGCGAACATGATCGGCGCGGCGTTCTGGTGCACCGGGCCGGCGATGCAGTGCCAGCCGTGGAGGCCGAGCCCGTTCTCGTAGTGGATCACGCTCTCGACGGTGGTGAAGGCGACGATGGTCGCCGCCGAGAGCGCCGCCGAGCGGGCCAGCAGGCGCCGAGCGCTGAAGGGGCGGCTCGAGGCGGCCCAGCCGTCCAGCTCGAGCCGCGAGCGCTCGCGCAGGCCGGCGGCCACCAGCCACAGGCCGGTGGCGGTCGCGGCCAGCGCCGCGCCGAGGCTGATCGCGGCGACCACCGCAGGGCGCGCGCCCGCACCTTGCGACGACAGCTTCTGGGCCAGCGTGCCCGCGGCCAGCGCGTACGCGATCCAGCGTCCCAGTGACACGACGAACAGACCCACCAGAGCCCACATCAGGATCCGTCGCGGCGATGGCATGGATCTCATGATTGCACGTTCAGGGAGAACGGCGCGGTGACGATTTCGTCACCAATCTGGCCCTGCAGGAAGAGACGCCACTTGCCGGCCTGCGGGAACACCATCCCGATCTTGAGCCGCCCGGGCTTGGTGGATGACCCGGCGATGGCGCTGTTTGCGGCGCACAACGGTAGATTCGGGCTGCAGATGTGGGTGTGGAAGTAGGCGAGGTTGCCCTGGCGGAAGAACACGGCGTGGGCAAGCGCGCCGAACCAGGGCGTGAACGTGGCCGGCTTGCCGCCGGGATCGGACACCGACACGTTCAGGTAGTCGGCGTTCGCCACCTTCAGCTTGGGCAGGTGGTGGATGGTGAACGTGTAGCCGTCTGTGGTGACGCTGGTCCGCACGGGCCCGAGGGGCTTCGGTGCGTAGCGGCCCTTCACCTGCAGGTCCTGCTTCAGCTGGTAGTTGAGTGGGATGCTCGTGCCTGACTGTTTCTGGTACACGTCGGTCAGCAGCATCCACGGCCCCGGCGCCGGGAACGTGACCGTCTCGCTGATCTTGCCGTCAGGCCCGATCGGCGGGTGCAGGTGCACGATGTCGGCAAGATCCTTGCGCACGAAGATCAGGTGCACGCCGGTGTGGGGGCCGGGCCCGGTGGCGTACTGGGTGAGCGGCTTCCCGTTCGGCTGCATGATCGTGAACGACAGCCTCACAGGCTTGTCGGCGGGGACCGGGCCAGACGGGGTGAAGCCGGAGATGTGGTTGACGCCGGCCGCGCTCACCGGCGGCAGCGACACCTGCGACGACCCCGACCCGCAGCCAAGGCTGCAGCCGGTCGCGACCAGCGACAGCGCCAGCACCAGTCCTGTCAGCGCTCGGCTCAGGTTTGCTCCGGGAAGAGGTAGAAGCTGTGCGGCGGGATCAGTCGGCCCAGCTCGATCACAACCTCGGACCGGTCGCGCAGCGGGATCCGCCGCACGCCGTGGTGCCAGGCGCGGCCGTCGACGAACGCCCGCAGCGGTGCTTGGCTGCGGAAGCCGAGCAAGCGCTGGCCGCCGAGCGGCTGCCCCCAGATCCGGAACAGCTGTCCCAGCGTGCGGCGGCCCGGCTGGTTGACGCTGATCACGCCGGTGGGGTCGGCGGTCGAGAGCGGGTAGCGGCAGCGGCCGTCCACCACCTGACCGCCGCTGATAGCCGCCGGAGGCGCGACGCCGATCCCGGCCGGAAGCAGCACCGCCCGGCCGCGCACGAACAGCTCCACGTGCGCCATGCGCAGCACTCGCGTCGCCGGCCGGCAGGCAAGCGTGCCGAGCGTGGCCCCGCGGCGGGTGACGGCCGTGGTCGCGGGCAGCTGGTAGCGGTGCCCGACGGCGATCGGTGTGGCCACCGGCGGCGACGGGGCGGGGCCCGCGCCCAGCAGCGAGGCGAGCAGCAGCAGGGTCGCGGTCACGATCGGCTCGGTGTCGAGGCCATGGCCTCGAAGTATCGCCGTCGATCCTGTGTGCAGGGTTGATCCTGGGCGGTGAGGACGCCCGCAGCGGATGGGTGCGGGCTTACAACCCGACCTGTTCTGCTTGTCCCCCAGAGGCGATCGCCGCAGCAGGGCGACTCCGGTGGATTACTGAACACCGTTGCCGGCCAGAAGATCGGCCAGTGCAACAAGCCGGGCATCTGACGCCGGGCTGAACAGCTGATGACCATGAAGGGGGTCCGCGACGCGGGCCCCCTTCGTCATCGCCGGATCACGACCGGGGTGCCGAGGCGCAGGTGCCGGCGCAGCCTCGAGAGCGCCTCCGCGGTGACGCGCAGGCAGCCGGCCGAGGCGGCCGTGCCGATCGAGCCGGGATCGTTGGTGCCGTGGATGGCCAGCTGGTCGCCGCCGCCCCAGCCGGCGGGCAGGTTGGGCTGGTGGCCGGACAGGCCGAACGCGAACCAGCCGAACGGCCCCGAGGGATCGCCGGTGGCGACCAGGTCGGTGACATAGAACTTGCCGGTGGGAGTGGGGGTGGAGGGGGTGCCGATGGCGGCCCGGAAGGCCACCAGCGGGTGGCGTCCCCGCATCAGCCACAGCAGCCGCTGTGACAGGTCGGCCTTGACCCAATAGGCGACGTGGACGCGGTGGCGGTCGGCCAGGCGCACCCAGCCGGTGCGGCCGTTCGGCTTCCAGGTCAGGACGACGTGCGCCCAGCGGTGGTTGCGGGTGGTCGCGAGCGCCCACGCCCAGCTGTGAGATCCCAGCGGTGTGGTGGCGGCGATGCTGCCGTTGATAGGGCCGCCGGGCCATCGATGCACGGCCGCGCCGGCGACGTCGACCAGCGTGAACCGAAGCGGTGCGCGATGCGGCGTGGTGGCATGCGCCACGGTCAGTCGCGGCAGTACGCGCGCGGCCGGCCCCAGCTGCCTGGGCAGGGCGACGCTGCCGTCAGCGTGCTGGCCGGGCAGGCCGGCCAGCGCCAGCACGGCGGCGACCGGGATCGCGATCAGCAGCAACCTGCGCATGGACTCGCCATCGGCAGGTGCAAAGCAGGCCTTTAGCGACCCCGTGGCAGAGCCGATACAAGCCCTGTTCCGTCACCTTGTTGGAGGTGTCACATGAAGCGCAACCGCGCAGGCGTCACCGGATTGGCCGTGGTCACGGCCGCGCTGGCGCTGCCCGTGGCAGTGGCGGTGGTACGCCGTCTGCGCTCGGGCGACTACACGACCAGCCCGGAGTTCCGGGCGATCGTCGGCGACTATCTGATCTGAGATGGTTGATCGGTATCACTCCCGAGCCTGGCCGCTGCGACCGGCTTAAGGTAAGCGAGAGCGGGGGTGGCTACGGCTGCGAACCGTCGCCCCCGTCCGCGATCTGCGTGATCGCAGTCGCTCATGACCGGTGCAAGTCGTTCCGACTTGCACCTGCGAGACTCGGTTCCCGCGGTCCAGGACACCACGGAGATACCGAACAACCATCTGCGGTGCTGACTACGCCGGCTGCTTGGTCGTGCGCAGGTACGGCTTGACGGTCTTGTAGCCGGGGAACTTCTCCTCAGCCTCCTCGTTGGAGACGGCCGATGTGATGATCACGTCCTCGCCCTGCTTCCAGTTCACCGGCGTCGCGACCTTGTGCTTGGCGGTGAGCTGCAGGGAGTCGAGCACGCGTAGCACCTCGTCGAAGTTGCGGCCGGTCGACATCGGGTAGACCAGCATCAGCTTGATCTTCTTGTCCGGGCCGATCACGAACACGTTTCTGACGGTCTGGTTGTCGGCGGGCGTGCGGTCGGCCGGGTCGCCGGCGACGCCGCCGGGGAGCATGCCGTACAGCTTCGAGACCTTGTAGTCCGAGTCGCCGATGATCGGGTAGTTGGGGGCCGTGCCCTGGGTCTCCTCGATGTCGGAGATCCAGTCGGAGTGCTTGTCGACCGGGTCGACCGAGAGGCCGATGATCTTGGTGTTGCGCGCATCGAACTCAGGCTTGATCTGGGCCATGTAGCCGAGCTCGGTGGTGCACACCGGAGTGAAGTCCTTGGGGTGCGAGAACAGCACCACCCACGAGTCGCCGGCCCAGTCGTAGAAGTGGATCGGGCCGTCCGAGGTCTGGGCCTCGAAATCGGGTGCGGTGTCGCCGAGAGTAACGCTCATTGTTCCTCCTGTAGGTGTACGCAGGAAGTCTACTTCGGATCCAAACTCGACGCATAGCGGGACGGAGCGTCAGCGGGCGGCGCGGGCGCCGACCGGCGCCGCGACCAGCCACAGCACCTCTTCGAAGTACTCGCCGGCGCGGCGTCCGGTGCGGCGGTTGACGTGGCGGGCGCTGCGGCTCTCGAGCCGGAGGCCGGCCCGGCGCGCGATGTCGTCGTAGAGCGCGCGGCGGTCGTTGACGACGATCGCGACCGCGGCGCCGCGGCGCAGGTGGCGGCGGGTGTGGGCCAGCGCCTCGGCGATGCCGTCGCAGTAAGCGGCGATCGAACGGGCGCTGGTGCCCTGGGCGGCGGCGCCCAACTCGAGCTCGCGGCGGTCGTCGAGGCCGAGCAGCTCATACGCGTAGCGGTGCTGCTCGTGGTAGTCGATCAGGCCCGGGTACGGGGGTGAGGTGACGACGCCGTCGATGCCGTCGGGCAGGTCGGCCTCGCGCGCGTCGGCGTGCAGCACCGTGGCCGTGACGTGGCGGCGGACGGCGGCGTACTCGGACAGGCGGCGGACGGTGTCGGACGCGTAGCGCCGCAGGAACCGGGCGGCATCGCCGACGGGGCGGCACTCGCGGCGGTGCTTGTGGCACCAGTAGGGCTCGGTGACGGGGGCGCGGGTGTCGTCGAGCGCGTGGTGGGGGACGCGCCGGGCCGAGCGGGCGGCGCGCGACAAAACGACGCTGAGCACCTCCCGCTGGGGTGAGCCGGCGAGCGCTGCACGGAATCCGGTCAGCTCGGCAAGCGCCCGGGGCGCATACCAGCGCTCGAGCCAGGCGCTGGCGGGACGGTCGTCCGGCGGCAGCGCCAGGGCGCGTTCGAGCTCGGCGGCGGCGGCGGGCGGGTCGGGTGAGGCCGATTTGACGGTGGCCAGGAGGCAGTTGAAGGCGGAGACGTCGCAGCCGAGCGCCGGCATGCCCTGCACGGTGGCCTCGACCAGGGTGGTACCGGAGCCGGCGAATGGGTCGTAGATCAGCGCGCCGGGAGCGAACCGGCGGCGCAGCAATACCTCGACCAGCTGCGGCGGGTACTTGCCAAGGTAGGGATGCAGGCGATGCACGTGCTTGGTGCGCTCGCGCTCGGGCAGGTCGGACTCCGACCAGGAAAGCTCGGTGTCGATCTGCGCGTATAGCTCCCGCTGAGTGCGGCCGGCCACGGGGCGAGCGTACTGGGATGCGCGGACGGTCAGGCGGCCTGGCGCAGGTGCGGCCGCACCACGCGGCCCAGCGCAGCGACGCACTCGGGGTCAAACTGCGTGCCCGCGTTTCGTTCCAGCTCGATCATCGCCGCGTCGGCCGAGCGGTGCGTGCGGTAGGGACGGTCGGCGGTGATCGCCTCGAACGCGTCGGCCACCAGGATGATCCGCGACTCCAGCGGGATCTGGTCGCCCGTCAGGCCATCGGGGTAGCCGCCCCCGTCGATGCGCTCGTGGTGGTGCAGGATCCACCCCGCCTCGATCGGGCGCTCCGCGGCCGACACGATCGCGTGCCCGAGCCGGGTATGCGTCTTCATGACGGCGAACTCGTCGTCGGTGAGCGGGCCCGGCTTCTGCAGGATGGTGTCGGTGATGCCGATTTTGCCGACGTCGTGCAGCAGGCCCGCCAGCCGCAGTCTGCCGATGTGCCGCGCGCCCATGCCGAGCTCCTCGGCGATCAGCCCGCACAGCTCGGAGACGGTCTCGCAGTGGCTGTGCGTGTAGGCGTCCTTTGCGTCGACCGCGCGCGCGAGTGCGGTGGCCAGCGCGTCCGTATGGCGCTGCTCGGCGGCCTGGTCGGGCGTGGATAGCGTCGGCTCCAGCGCCTCGTTGTAGAGCAGGCAGCGGCGGTGGCTGCGCTTTGCCTGGATCAACGCCAGGTCGGCGCGGCGGATCAGGCCGTCGCGGCCGAGCGTCGGGCAGGACTCGGCGACGCCGCCGCTGGCGGATACCGGCAAGGTCTCCGACGACTCGGTCATATGGGTCTGCAAGTGCTGGACGAGGTAGAGGGTGTCGACGGCGCGGCGGTCGTGCACGATCAGCGCGAACTCGTCGCCGCCGATCCGGTAGGCGCTGGTGCCGGGGCCGGCCTCGTGCAGCGCGGTGGCGACGGATCGGATGCACTCGTCGCCGGCCTGGTGGCCGTGTGCGTCGTTCGTCTGCTTGAGCCCATCCAGGTCGAGCAATGCCAGCGACAGCTCGGCGCCGGTCTCGGCGGCGCGGTCGAGGTCGCGCTGCAGGTCCTCCTCGAACGCGCGGTGGTTGCCCAGTCCGGACAGGCTGTCGGTGAGCGCGGCCCGCTTCAGCCGCTCCAGCTCGCGCAGCCGGACTCGCTCGAGCCTGTCCCGGTATCGCATGGCCGCCGAGGCAGCCCACAGCAGCAGGATGCCCAGCGCGACGGTGATGACGGTGATGGCCATGACCACCCGCTCGCTGCGGCGTGACTGCGCGAGGCTGGCGAGAGCGGCCTCGCTGTGCTCCCGGCCGGAGCTGTTCAGCGTGGCCGCCATCGAGTTGAACAGCGGCTGCAGCCGGCCATCGCTGACGAGGTAGATATGGTTGATGTCGTTGTTCTTGAAGTAGGCCGGGAGCTTGGCAAACCAGGCCGATGCGCTTTGGTTCTGGCGAGCGATGGTGGCGGCCACCTGCAGGTCGTGTGGCGATCCCAACGCGCGCACGGTCGCCAGCGATTTGTTCAGCTCCGCCCGCGCCGCGTCGTACTCTCGGACGTGAACGGGCTCGTTGCGGAGCTGGTAGCGGCGGGCCGCGAGGTTCTCTTGGGCGATCGCATGGCGGGCGTCCTGGAAGGCGTCGTTGACGGTGGTCAGGCGCTGCACGTTGTTGACCGATTGATACGTTGTGCGCGCGGCCCACACGGCGAATCCGGCCAGTGTCAGGATCACTGCGGCAGTCGCAGCGATGGCCGCGCGGCGGGTGGCGAGGATGTGCAGGACTCGTTGCATGGAAGCACGGCGCGGCATCGGAGCCACGTTTACACATCATCGTCAGGTATCAGGTGATACGGGGATCCCCCGTATTGGGGAAGAGCGGGGGATGCCCCGGGGGTATCACTGAGTGTGCGGCATTACCAATTCCACGCCGCCACCCCGACATGAAACGGCTTCTGCCCCTCATCCTGATCGTCACCTCGCTCGCGCTTCCTGCGGCGGCGTTCGCGACACTCCAGGTCACGAAGACCCGCCTCGGCGCGACGTACGCCGGGAAGGCGGCGTCGGGCGACTGTTCGGTGAGCCGGTCGAAGCTGCTGGGGACGGCCACGCTGAACTGCACGAGCGACAACGGCAGCGCCGCGGTCAGGTACGACTTCGCGATGCCGACCAACTGTGGCCCGAGCTTCAAGTCGTACGTGAACGCCAGCGGCGATCGCTCGGTGACGGTGTCGCGCTCGGCAACGACGGTGCACGTGCTCGTGCACTCTTCGGGCCGGGGCACGGTCGTCGTCTCGCTGGTCAGCATCTACTACTACTGCTGATCACGGCCTAGCCCTCACTCGCGGCGGGCGGTGCGCAGCCGGCGTGCCACCATGCCGGCGAACGGGCCGCTCTCGCGCTCGACACGGTCGGCGACCGCCTCCACGTCGTAGGAGACGCGGCGCAGCTCGACCTGGCCGTCGCTGACGACGGCCCAGGCGGCGCGCGTATCGCCGTCCAGCGGCATGCCGACCGATCCCGGGTTGATCACCTCGTGGCCCTCGAGCGGCCGGCGGTACTGGATGTGCACGTGGCCGCAGAGCAGCGTGTGCTGCTCGACGCCGTCCAGCATCGCGGCGGCCTCGGACGCGGGGGTTTCCGGCATCAGCATCTCCTCGTCGCCGCGCGGCGTCGCGTGCACGAGCAGCGCGTCCTGCTCGGGTACGGCGAGCTGGGCGGGCAGGGCCTCCAGCCAGGCCAGGCGGTCCTCCCCCAGCGCGTCCGCCCAGCCGGTGACCTCGTCCTGGCGGTCGATCACGTAGCGGTCGGTGTTGCCTTTGATGGCAAACAGCTGGTCGCCCAGCCCGCGCAGCCGGTCGACGCACGCGGCCGGATCGGGGCCAAACAGCACCAGGTCGCCGCCGAACAGCAACCGGTCGAAGCCCTCGACCCGCGCCTCGGCCAGCACTGCGTCAAGCGCCGCGAGGTTGCCGTGCACGTCGAACAGGACTGCGTCGCGCACGTCGCCGCTCAGGCTCGGGCGTGCATCTCGCGCGCCAGCTCGGCGCAGCGCGGACAGGCGACGTGCGTGTCCTCGCCGACCACTCCATCGAGCCGCCATCCCGCGGGTACCATCGCCGCCTGGTCGCCGTGCTGCGTGGTGGTGGCGCCGCACCGGCACGTGTACACCGCACAGACGTACGGATAGGGTGCCTCGACCACCTCGAAGGCGACGCTCATGACCACATCGTGACAGCTAGTACACCCTCTTCGCAAGCCCCGGGGCCGCGATGACGACGGTCGACTCGGTGGCCGCACTGCCCGAGGACGTCGTCCGCCGGCGGCGGATGATCCTGATCGCCACCATCCTCGGGTCGTCGATGGCGTTCGTTGATGCGTCCGTCGTCAACATCGCGCTTCCGACGATCGGCCGCGACCTGAGCGCCGGCCTCGGCGCCCAGCAGTGGATCGCACTGTCGTATTCGCTGGCGGTCGCGTCCCTGTACATCGTCGCCGGCTCGCTCGGCGACCGCTACGGGCGCTGGCGGCTGTTCGTGTCCGGCGTGGCGGGGTTCGCCGCGGCGTCGCTGCTGGCGGCGATCGCGCCCAACACCGCGATGCTGATCACGGCGCGCGTGCTGCAGGGGGTGGCGGGGGCGATGCTGACCACCAACAGCCTTGCGCTGCTGCGGGCCACCTACGGCGCGGACAGCGGGCGTGCGGTCGGGCAGTGGACGGCCTGGAGCGGGATCAGCTCGATGATCGGCCCGCCCGCCGGCGGCCTGCTCGTGCAGTACGCGTCGTGGCGGCTGATCTTCCTGATCAACCTGCCGGCCGCGCTGGTGGCCATCGCAGCGGCGTGGTACGGGCGCGACCGCGAGGCATTGCCGACGCACCCGCGGCCGCTGCAGCCGGTGGGGGCGGTGGCGATCGCGCTCACCTTCGGTGCGCTCACCTACGGGCTAATCGAGGGGGCGCAGGTCGGGTTCGCGTCGGTGCTGTGGGCGTTCGGGCTGTCGCTGGCCGGGCTGGTGCTGTTCGTGGTCAGCGAGCGGCGCGGGGCGAATCCGATCCTGCCGCTGGAGCTCCTGCGGGCGCGGGTGTTCGTGGCCGCGAACGTCTACACGCTGCTGGTGTACGCGGCGCTGGGCGGATCCAGCTTCTACCTGGCGCTGTACCTGCAGTCGGGCGCGGCCGGCTACTCGCCGTCGCAGGCGTCGCTGGTGTTCGTGCCGATCAGCCTGGTCATGTTCGTGCTGGCGGCCCGCTTCGGGCGGCTGGCCGACCGAGACGGGCCGCGGCGCTACCTGACGGCTGCGCCGCTGGTGATGTCGGTCGGCTACGTGCTGCTGATGTTCGTCACGTCGACGAATCCGCTGCGGCCGCTGCCGGGAGTGCTGGTGCTGGCGCTGGGGCTGGCGATGCTGGTGGCGCCGATCACGGCCACGGCGCTGAAGGCAGCGCCGGACGAGTTCGCGGGGATCGCGGCGGGCGTGAACACGACCGTGTCACGTCTGGGCGGGCTGATCGCAACGCCGGTGCTGGGGGTCGTGATCACGCTGGTGTTTGCTGCTACGGCAACGCACCACAACATCGACCCGTTCGCGAAACACCTCACGCCCGACCAGCGCGACGCCACGATCACGGCTTTCCGGGCCGGCATCCTGGCCAGCATCGGGCTCTGCATCGCAGGGTCGGTGGTTGCCTTCGTATGGCTCCCAAAGGCAGGCGAATCCCACCGCTGAGCAGGCGGATGTCGGGTTACCTCGGCGTCACGGCCACGACGGCCGCCGAGGCGGTGGTTTGACGCCGGACCGCCCGACTGCAAAACCGCGCGTCTACGGGATCAGGTCTATCCGAAACCGCTCTCTGTTGTCGGCCGTGGTCGATGCCCGCCGCGGTACCGGGAGCGCGGTCGCGTTGACCATCGCCGCCGCCGCCCGCGGCGGCCCACCCGACCGCGGGTAGATCGGGAACGAACGGTCGGGCGCCTTCGCGCCAACGCCGGTCAACAGCGCAAGCATCACCGCGACCACCGGGATCGCAATCCGCAGCATCGCCCTAGAACAGACCGACCACGTGCTCGGTCGCGGCCAGCAGCCTGTCGAGTCCCTGATCGCCGATACCGATCCCCGGCAGCGCCACCAGCAGCGCCGCATCGCCCTGCTCGCTCCGTTCCACCTCGACCAGCAGATCCGTGTTCGCATTCATGAGGCTGATCAGGTCGCTGCCGACCAGCTCGGCGAAGCGGTCGTTGTCGAGGTCCGACGAGGCGATCACCTGGTGGTGCTCGTCGAAGTCGACGTCCCCGGTCTCGCGCACGTCGTCGCGGCCCAGCAGCCGGTTCCACCAGTCGCGGTCGGACTGCTTCTTGGGGTGCACCGTCAGCCGCCGGAATCCCGGGTCGTCGATCGGCACGAGGAACAGCGTGAACCAGCTGCCGTCGACGCCTCCGCCCCCGAACGCGTCAGACACCGTCGGCGATCCCACCGAGAACTCATACAGCGTCGCGTCACGGCCGAGCACGTACCCCGCATAGCTGGTCGCGGCGATCCCCATCATGCCCTCGCGCAGGAGCGGCGTCGCGCCGTTGGGCTCCGACTCTGTCGGGGTGAAGTCGTGGGCGATGGCCCAGGCCTCGGCGTCGGGAGCGATCTCGTTCATTCCTACCTCCATCTGGTTGATGCGCAAGCATATGCGCTCCGCAGCTATCCCCGGACTGCGCTCTCTATCATCTCGCGCGATGACCGCCAGCCCTCGCCCCTCCGAGTCGGAGGCCTTCCGCTTCTGGTTGAAGCTCGGCTGCATCAGCTTCGGTGGGCCGGCCGGCCAGATCGCGATCATGCACGACGAGCTGGTCGAGCGCCGCCGCTGGATCTCCGAGCGCCGCTTCCTGCACGCCCTCAACTTCTGCATGGCGCTGCCCGGCCCCGAGGCCCAGCAGCTGGCCTCCTACATCGGCTACTCCATGTACGGCGTGCGCGGCGCGATCACCGCCGGCGGCCTGTTCGTGGCGCCGTCGTTCGTGCTGCTGTGCGGGATGAGCGCGATCTACGTCGAGTACGGCGAGGTCACCGCCATCGCCGGGATCGTGCGCGGCCTGGGCGCTGCCGTGATCGCGCTGGTCGCCGCCGCGCTGATCCGGATCGGCGGTCGCGTCATCCACGACGCGGCCGGCGTGGTGCTGGCGGCCGCCGCGTTCGTGCTGATCGTCCTGCGCGTCCCGTTCCCGATCGTGATCGCCGCCGCCGCGCTGGTCGGGTACCTCGTCGGCCGGCGCGGCCACCCGCTGCTCGGCGGTGGCGACCCGCACCTGCCCGGGGGCGACCAGCCGGCCGAGGAGGCCGCGCCGCTCGATTCCGGCCTGCGCCGCCGCTTCCTGGTGTCGCTCGCGATCTGGCTGATCCCGGTCGCCGTGCTGCTGCTTGCCGGCGGCTTCGTCGCGCAGCTGGCCGGCTTCTTCACGCTCGCCGCCCTGATCACCTTCGGCGGCGCCTACGCGGTGCTGCCGTTCGTGGCCAGCGCCGCCGTCAACCACTACGGCTGGCTGACCTCGCAGGACATGGTGGCGGGCCTGGCGCTGGGCGAGTCGACACCCGGCCCGCTGATCATGGTCAATACCTTCGTCGGGTTCGTCGCCGCCTACAACGTCGAGGGCGGCCTCGCCTGGGGGCTGCTGGGCGCGACCATCGTCACGCTCTGCACGTTCGTGCCCTCGTTCGTGTTCATCATCAGCGGCGCGCCGGTGATCGACCGCATCCGCCACACCGGCTCGTTCGCCCACTCCCTCCAGGGCGTCACGATCGCCGTGGTCGGGGTGATCGCCGCGCTGGCCGTGTTCGTCGCCCGCCACGCCGCCTTCCCCGGGGGCGACGCCGACTGGCTGGTGATCCCGCTGGCCGCTGCCGCCTTCATCGGCGTCTGGCGGTTCCGCGTGGGCGTCGTCACCACCGTCGTGGCCTGCGCGCTGGTGGGCCTGGCCGCCAGTCTCGTCGGTTGATCCGAGCTACGCCGCCGGCGGCGTGTTCTGGACGTCGTGCTCGGTGGCGTAGCTGTCCACCAGGCCGTTGATCGCGTCGCTGTCGGGGTAGGCGTAGTTGATCTTCACGAACGGCTCCCACTTGTCGGGGAGCGCGTCCTCGGGGAAGATCGCCTCGACCGGGCACTCCGGCTCGCAGGCGCCGCAGTCGATGCACTCCTCGGCG
>Ga0075425_100000713_pt1 | contig 31679 bp, 22 predicted proteins | sample SoiMethybrSBSTD4_FD_75300 | JGI IMG/M metagenome (GOLD analysis project Ga0075425, IMG submission 75300) | Bulk soil microbial communities from a Populus tree surrounding site in Tennessee, USA - Soil MetaG P. TD hybrid SBSTD4 | ecosystem: Environmental > Terrestrial > Soil > Tree plantation... | reverse complement strand
GGATCCCGCGAGCGGGCGCACGCTCGACGTCTCCACGACCGAGCCGGGGCTTCAGTTCTACTCCGGCAACTTCCTCGACGGGACGCTGACCGGCAAGGGCGGACGCGTGTATCAGAAACGCGCCGCGCTCTGTCTCGAGACGCAGCACTTCCCTGATTCGCCGAACCATCCCGACTTCCCGTCGACCGTGCTCCGTCCGGGCGCGCGGTATCAGTCGAAAACCGTCTTCGCATTCGGCGTCGCCAGATGACATCGACGCGATGAGCCTCGCCGCCGGCGATCGCATCGGCCCGTACGAAATCGTCGGGACGCTCGGCAGGGGCGGCATGGGCGAGGTATGGCGCGCGCGCGACGCACGGCTCAACCGCGACGTCGCGATCAAGGCGCTGCCCGCCGACGTCGTCAACGACCCCGATCGCCGCGCGCGGTTCGAGCGAGAGGCGCGCATCCTCGCGTCGTTGAACCATCCCAACATCACGGCGATCTACGGCGTCGAGGATCAGCGCGGCAGCATGTTCCTCGTCCTCGAACTCGTCGAGGGGCCGACGCTCGAGGATCGCCTCGCGCGCGGAGCGCTCGCGATCGACGAGACGCTGGCGATCGCGGCGCAGATCGCCGCCGGCCTCGAAGCCGCGCACGACGCGGGCGTCGTCCATCGCGATCTGAAGCCAGCGAACGTCAAGGTCCGCGCCGACGGCTCGGTCAAGATTCTCGATCTCGGTCTGGCGAAGGTCGCCGACGACGCCGTTCCGTCATCGCCGGCGGTCACGCAGTCGCCGACGATCACCGCCATGGGGACGCTGGCCGGAGCGATCCTCGGAACCGCGGCCTACATGAGTCCCGAGCAGGCGCGGGGCATGCCCGTGGATCGGCGCGCCGACATCTTCGCGTTCGGCTGCGTGCTCTACGAGTGCCTCACCGGGCGCCGGTTGTTCCGCGGCGCGACGGCGTCCGACGTGCTCGCCGCGATCATCGCCACGGAGGCCGACACCTCCGCGCTCCCGCCGTCGACGCCCGGCGGGCTGCGCGATCTCGTCCGGCGATGCCTTCGGAAAGATCCGCGTCAGCGTCTGCAATCGATCGCCGATGCGCGCATTCTGTTGGAGGAGATCGCGGCGGCGCCGGCGGCCGACGCGCCGCGCGCCGCCGCCGGAGGCGCCGCGCGAAACCTCTGGCCGATCGCCGCCGCGCTCGCGTTGCTGGCCGGCGTCGGCATCGGGATGCTCGTCGTGCGGCGGCCATCAGCCGTCGTGGAAAGCCGCCAGTCGGTGCGGGCCGTCCTGCCGCTGCCGCGCGACGTCGAGCTGGGGTTCTCGTCCGGAGCGTCGATTCTCGCCGTTTCGCCCGATGGCGAGACGCTCGTGTTCCGCGGCACGGGCAAAGAAGGGGCAAGACTGTACAGACGGGCGCTCAACGGGACGGACAGCGTCGCGATTCCCGGGACCGAGGGCGGATTCAATCCGTTCTTCTCGCCGGACGGCGAATGGCTCGGCTTCTTTACCCCGTCGCATCTGCGGAAAGTCGGGATGTCGGGAGGCGCGCCGCTCGACGTCGCGGTCGTTCCGCCGGTGTCGAGCGGCGGCGCATGGCTGGAGGACGGCTCGATCGTCTTCGCGCCCCAGGTGAACGGGCCGCTGGCGAAAGTGCCGGCGTCGGGCGGCGCCATGGTGCCGTTCACGACCTTCGACGCGGCGCGCGGCGAGCACGGACACGTGTGGCCGCAGACGCTCGGCGGGGGACGCGTGCTGTACACATCCGTCCTCGGACGCGACTTTCAGGACGTGGACGCCGCACAGGCGGTCGTCGTGGCGCCCGGCTCGAAGCCGCGAGTCCTGATCGACGGTAGCAGCTTCGCGCGAATCATCCCGGGATGGATCGTGTTCGTCCGCGGGTCCGGCGTGCTGGCCGCGCCGTTCGACGCCGAAAGACTCGAGGTCACCGGACCGCCGGTCGCCGTCGCCGATCCCATCGTCACCCACGCGGGCCGGCGGACGCCGATGTTCGCGGCCTCGAGCGCCGGCACGGTCGTGTTCGCGGCCGGGCCGCCGCTGTCCCAGGAGTCATCAAACGTCCTGCGCGTGGATCGTTCCGGGAAGGCCACTGCTCTGCCGCTGCCGCCGTCCTACTACCAGAATCCGCGCCTGTCGCCAGACGGGTCGCGCCTCGCGATGACACGAATGGACGGCATGGCCATGCGGCTGTTCGTGTACGAATTCGGGCGCCAGGTGCTGACGCCGTTGACGCCGGAGCCGGGCCGTTACTTTCTCCCCGTTTGGTCGCCTGACGGGACGCGGATCGCGTTCGCCGGTTTCATCGACGGCGTGCCGCGACCGTACGTGAAGAGAGCGGACGGCAGCGGCACCGCGACCGCAATGACCGTCCCGACGTCCGAAGCGCTGTTCCCGGCGTCGTGGTTCCCCGACGGATCGGCTATCGCGTCGGTCAAGGCGTATGTCGGCGACCGCAGCCCGCACCCGCGTGGAATGACAGCCCTGTGGATTGTCCCGACGGATCCGTCCAAGCCGCCCTATGCGTGGTTCAAGACGGAACGCGAGTTCGGACCGGTCGTGTCGCCGGACGGACGATCGATTGCCTACGTGTCGTTGGAATCCGGACGTCAGGAGGTGTACTTGCGTCCGTATCCCGACGGCGGACGCATTCAGGTCTCGAACAACGGCGGCCGGGAAGCGGCTTGGTCGCGCGACGGGAACGAGCTCACCTACCGGGAAGGCGATCGGTTCTTGTCGGTGGCCGTGCGCTCGACGCCGCAGCATTCCGTCTCTTCGCCGACGCCGCTGTTCTCCGGAGATTACCTCGCTGGCTCGGGGGAGGACGTGCCACGGCAATATGACGTCTCGCGCAACGGCGACTCGTTCATCGTCATCCAGCCGGTCGCGCCCGAGCCGGCCGATCGCCGCCTCGTGGTCGTCACGAACTGGCCTCGCACGTTCGCGCGGCCTGGAGACCGTCGATGAGATCGAGACGCGCGTTCATGGGCGCGGCCGCCGCCGGCGTCGCCGGGTCGCTGCTCGCCCGTCGGGTCCCCGCACTGCGGGCCCAGGCCGACGACGCGAAGATTGAAATCCTGCTCGACGAGCCGATCGGCACAATCGCCCCGGAGATCTACGGGCACTTCATCGAACACCTCGGCGGCGTCATCTACGACGGCGTCTGGGTCGGCGAGGATTCGAAGACTCCAAACACCGGCGGTCTCCGCAAGACACTCGTCGACGCGTTCAAGGCGATCAAGCCGGGCGTGCTTCGATGGCCGGGCGGATGCTTCGCCGATAGCTACGACTGGCGCGACGGCGTCGGCGCGCCCGACAAGCGCCCGCGGCGGACGGACTTCTGGGCCGACAATCGCCCCTCCGGCAATCGCGCGGCGACCGACGGCCCGCAGCGGTTCGATCCGAATCGCTTCGGGACCAACGAATTCATCCGCTTCTGCCGCCTGACCGGCGCGGCGCCGTACATCGCCGCGAACGTCCGCAGCCTGCCCGCGAAGGATTTCTATCAGTGGGTCGAGTACTGCAACGCGCCCGCGGGCGCGACGACGCTGTCGGAGCTGCGGGCGGCGTCGGGAGAGTCTGATCCGTTCGGCGTGCGCTACTGGGGCGTCGGCAACGAGCCGTGGGGCTGCGGCGGAAACTTCACGCCCGAGGAGTACGCGACCGAGTTCCGCCGCTACACCGCGTGGGTGCCGAAGTACGGCGTGCCGCTGAAGTACATCGCGGCGGGGCCCAACGGCGGCGATCTTTCGTGGACGCGCGGCTTCTTCAAGACGCTGACGGCTCGCGGTGCCGGCGCGCTGAACGACGTCTTCGGCTGGGCGCTCCACTACTACAGCGGCACGACCGGCGATCGCAACGCGATCCAGTTCTCCACCGACGACTGGTACGAACTCATCGCCCGCGCGGATCGGATGGACTCGCTCGTCGCTGATCACTGGGCCGCGATGGCCGAGTCCGATCCTGCGCACAAGGTGAAGCTGATCGTCGACGAGTGGGGCGCATGGCACGGCGCGTCCGCCGACATGCCGCCGAACTATCTGTGGGCGTATCCGGGTTCGCTGCGCGACGCGGTCGTCGCCGCGCTGACGCTCGACACGTTCAACCGGCACGCGGACAAGATCGCGATGGCGAACGTCGCGCAGCTCGTCAACACGATTCACTCGCTGTTCGTGGCGCGCGAGGATCGCTTCATCGTCACACCGAACTTCCACGTGTTCGCGATGTATGCGGCGCACCAGCGTGCGCAGTCCGTGCGGACGGTATTCTCGGCACCGACGATTCCGATCGCGCGCGGACGTCAGGGCGCGGGGTCGCTGTGGGGTCTTGCGGGATCGGCGTCGCGTCGCGATCGCGAGCTCGTCGTGACCGTCGTCAATCCGCACGCGACCGATTCGCGAGCGTGCGCCATCGAGGTCCGCGGCGCGTCCGTGCGCTCGGCGCGGGCCACCGTCCTGACGTCAACGGATTTGCGCGCACACAACAGCTTCGACCAGCCGAACGCGCTCGCGCCGAACGACACCGCGGTCGCGGTGGCGTCCGGATCTGTGCGGCACACCTTCCCGGTGGCTTCGATTACTCGTCTGGCCTTGACGCTCGCCTGATCGCCCGGTCGGACCGGCACCCTGCCTGTCAGTGTTGTTTCTTTTCTCCGTATCGCGCGCCCTTCATGACGTCCTCGAGCGCGTAGTTGCTCTCGTGGCACGCGTACTCGAACATCTGCTCGTTGCTCTTCACCATCGGCATCGCGACGCTCCACTTGCGCGTCCACGTGTCGGAGTCGTCGATGGTGAACTCGTAGCGCAGCGAGTCGGCGCCGGTCCTCGTGAAGCGCTCGATCAGATGCAGGTTCTTCGACGCGCCGCGGAATCCGCCGTCGATCGAGAAATTCGTGGTATCGACGACCAGCGTGTCGCCGTCCCAGCGGCCGATGGAATCGCCGGTCAGGAACCGCATCGAGTCGGGAAAGTGCTTTCGCCCGCTCATATCCACGAGGCGCGCGCTGTGGATCATCTCGTTGACGATGGCGACGTGGGTCGGCGACTGCACGATCTGGACGTTGTTGTTGTACGCGCTCGGCACCATCGGCGGCCCGGAGTTGAAGCCGAGGATGCAGCGTTCGGCGAGCGGGCGCTCTTCCGGGTTGTCGAACTTCCCGCGCCGCGCCGCCTGGCGCGCGCGCGCCGCTTCCGTCGTCGGCGGGACGCGGCCGTCCGGCGGATCGACGACGAGCGATCGCTGTTTGGCGATGCGCGTGCCGAAGTCCCACCAGAAGTCGTTGTAGGCGCGTTCGACGTCGGCCGCCGCGCCGCCGTCACGCCGATCCTTGTTCGTGGTCTCGATGCGGCGGTTCGCGAATTCGGCCGCCTCGTCGTCGCTGATCGCGTCCTTGTCCGCGAACTCGCCGGGGCGCTCGAACGGCGTCAGTTGCGCAAAATCCCAGACGCCCTGGATGTCGGGGTGGCCGTCGGCAACTCTGGGGATGTGGGCTTTTGCCGCCGGCTTCGCGGGTGTTGCGGTCTGCGCGGCCACGGTCGAGATGGCTGTCAGCACGAGAACGCCGGCACTGGACCAACGGGGCAATGGGTAACGCATAGGCCTATGACCCTCCAGGGCGAACGCTCGAATTGTATACTCGCCCCACCTTTCACGGAGCGATCTATGAACGCTGCCAGAACGATGCGACTGCTGCCGATCGCCGCCGCCCTGTTGCTTCCCGCCGCCGCGGCCGGACAAGGCACGCCCGCCGACTACGCGCGCGCCAACGGACTGCGCGCGTCGTACGACGGCCTGACCGTCAACGTGGTCACCAACTCAGGCTGGATCGGCAAGACGCATCGGCTGTGGTACCGACGCACCGTGCGCGGCGGCGCGGAATTCGTCGTCTACGACGTCGACACGAAGCAGAAGCAGCCGGCATTCGATCACGCGAAGCTTGCCGCGGCGCTGTCGTCCGCGACGAAGAAGAGCTACACCGCGATCACGCTGCCGTTCAACTCGGTGACCTTCGCGGACGAAGAGCACACCCTCGACGTCAATGCGGACGATGCGTCGTGGAAATGCAGCCTGGGCCGGGAGGCAGGGGCCCCCGGAGCCGGCGACATGTACGTCTGCCGCCGGGACGAGTCCGACCAGCGCTCGCGCAGTCCGTTCGCCCACCGTCGTCCGCAGGACGTGCGTCCCCGTCCGTCGCCCGACGGCAAATGGGAAGCGCTCGTCGACAACTACAACGTCGTGGTCCGCGAGAAAGGCTCGCGCGAGCTCGTGCGTCTCAGTTTCGACGGCTCCGAAGGCAATCGGTACGAAACCGGGTCGATCGCGTGGTCGCCTGACTCCAGGAAGATCGCGGCGTACCGCGTGAAGCCCGGGTATCAGCGCGACGTGCACTACGTCGAGTCGTCGCCGGAAGACCAGCTGCAGCCGAAGGACTACACGCTGCGGTACGCGAAGCCTGGCGACGTCCTCGACGTGCAGCAGCCGGTCGTCTTCGACGTCGCCGCGAAGACCGCGAAGGTCGTCGACAACGCGCTCTTTCCCAACGCGTATCAGATGTCGCGCCTCGAGTGGCGCAAGGACGGCCGCGCCGTCACGTTCGAGTACAACCAGCGCGGACACCAGGTGTACCGCGTCGTCGAAGTCGACGCGGCGACGGCGAAAGCCCGCGCCATCATTTCCGAAGAGCCGAAGACGTTCTTCAACTACCGCACGGCGAACGGCAGCCTCGCTGATTCCGGAAAGAAGTACCGCTTCGACATCGCGGACGGCAGGGAGATGATCTGGATGTCGGAGCGTGACGGCTGGAACCACCTGTACCTGCTCGACGCGAACGGCGCCGTCGAGAATCAGATCACGAAGGGCCCATGGCCCGTGCGCGCGGTCATCAAGGTCGACGAAGCCGCGAAGCAGATCGTCTTCAGCGCGTCCGGGATGTATCCGGACAAGGATCCGTACTTCCTCAATATCTACCGGATCGGCTTCGACGGCACCGGACTGACGCGGCTGAATGCCGATGCCGACGCCAACCACAACGTGGCGTTCTCCGACGACACGAGCTACTTCGTCGATCAGTACTCGCGAGTCGACGTGCCGACGGTCTCGGAGATCCGCGCGACCGCGGACGGGTCGGTCGTCGCTCAGCTCGAGCGCGGCGACATCCGCGCGCTCACCGCCGCGGGCTGGCGCGCACCCGAGGTTTTCGTCGCCAAAGCCCGCGACGGCGTCACCGACATCTGGGGCGTCATCGTCAGGCCGTCGAACTTCGACGCGTCGAAGAAGTATCCGGTCATCGAGAACATCTACGCGGGACCGCAAGGATCGTTCGTCCCGAAGAACTTCCAGACGTTCAACCCGATGATGGCGCAAGCCGAGCTCGGCTTCATCGTCGTACAGATCGACGGCATGGGAACGTCGAATCGATCGAAAGCGTTCCACGACGTCGCCTGGCAGAACCTCGGCGACGCCGGATTCCCGGATCGCATCCTGTGGCACAAAGCCGTCGCCGCGAAGTATCCGTGGTACGACATCGGCCGCGTCGGCATCTACGGCACGTCGGCGGGCGGACAGAATTCGCTCGGCGGACTGCTCTTCCATCCCGAGTTCTATCAGGTGGCCGTGTCGGCCGCCGGCTGCCACGACAACCGCATGGACAAGATCTGGTGGAACGAGCAGTGGATGGGATGGCCGCTCGGTCCGCAGTACTCCGCTTCGTCGAACGTCGACAACGCCTATCGCCTGCAGGGGCACGTCCTGCTGGTCGTCGGCGAGCTCGACACGAACGTCGATCCGTCGTCGACCATGCAGGTGATCAATCAGTTGATCAGGCACGACAGGGACTTCGACTTCCTCTACATCCCGGGCGCGGGACACGGCGCGGGCGGCGCGTACGGCGAGCACAAGCGGTTCGATTACTTCGTGCGGCATCTGCTCGGCGTCACGCCGCCCGAGTGGACGGCGAAGGACAAGAAGGCGCCGACATCGGACCGCGACGAGGAATGAAGAAGATCTCGCGCCGCGACGTCATCAAGACGCTGGCGGTTGTTCCGTTCGTCCCGCAGACGCCGGGCGCGATGACGATCGCCGGGCAGCCCGTCGAGATCCTGACGGCGCCGGCGAGCGGAATCACCACACGCATCAGCGTCGTCCCGCGCGGCAGCCGCGACATCTATAAAGGCGGCGGCGACGGATCGCTCGTCGAGCGATCGTGGACGCCGAAGACATTCGCGGTCGCGCGATCGCAGGTCGGTCCTGTTCAGATCCGCGTCAACGACCGCCGCTTCACCATCGATCCGCAGTCGGGCGCTCTCACGTTCACGATCGGCAGCGGTCCGCTGCTGGGTCTCGGCGAAGGCGGCCCGCAGTTCGATCGCCGCGGATCGACGCTCAACGCGCGCAGCGGTCAGGGCGGCTATCAGCTGCGCACGCACGGCGGACGCGTCCCGGTGCAGTGGCTCATCGACACCGAGAAGGGCGCGCTCTTCATCCATCAGCCGTACGGCACGTTCACGCTGACCGGCGGCGCCCCGGGGGCAGGGAGCCCCGGCGTCAACGAAGCGCGCTTCGATCCCGGCGGCCAACCGATCCCGCTCGACTTCTTCGTCGTCGCGTCGCGCGATCCCGGGGAGATCATGAAGGAGTACGCGCGACTCACCGGATTCCCGGCGATGCCGCCGCTCTGGTCGCTCGGCTATCAGCAGTCCCATCGCACGCTCGCGAGCCGCGAGGAAGTCCTCGAAGAGGCGAAAACATTTCGCGCGAAGAAGCTGCCCTGCGAAACGTTGATCTACCTCGGCACCGGCTTCTGTCCGTCCGGCTGGAACACCGACAACGGCGAGTTCGCGTTCAATCCGAAAGTGTTCCCCGATCCGAAGAAGATGATCGACGACCTGCACGGCGATCACTTCAAGGTCGTCCTCCACATCGTCGTCGAAGCGCGGACGATGACGGGAACGGTCGGCGATCGCTGCACCGCCCCGCCGCTTCCGAGCGGAAGGATATTTCCCACGCCGGGGGCCCCTGCCCCCCGGACCGACGGCAAGTGGCCGGACGATCGCCAGGTCAGCTGCTACTGGCCCGCGCACAAGCCGCTCTTCGACGCCGGCGTCGACGGCTGGTGGCCGGATCAGGGCGACGGTCTCGATTCCCCGTCGCGCCTCGCGCGCAACCGTATGTACTGGGACGGTTCGCGGATGTATCGTCCCGACGAGCGGCCGTTCGCGCTCAACCGCAACGGCTGCCCCGGCATGCAGCGGTACGGCTCGTTCCTGTGGTCCGGCGACGTCTACTCGACCTGGGAGACGCTGAAAACGCACGTGCCGGTCGCCGTCAACACCGCGCTCAGCGGCATTCCGTACTGGGGCACCGACATCGGCGGCTTCGTGCCGACGAAGGAATTCACCGGCGAGCTGTACGTCCGCTGGTTCCAGTTCGGCGCGTTCTGTCCGCTGTTTCGATCGCACGGCCGCACGTGGAAGCTGCGGCTGCCGTGGGGCTGGAACACCGGCGAACTCGGTCCCGACGAGATCGCCACATACACCGGCGGCGCCGCAAACCCGGATCCGAGCGAGCTCCACAACGCCGCGGTGGAGCCGATCTGCCGCAAGTATCTCGAGCTGCGGTCTCAGCTGATGCCGTATCTTTACTCCGCAGTCCGCGAGGGTCGCGATACGGGACTGCCGATCATCCGCGCACTGTGGCTCCACTACCCTGACGACGAGCGCGCGGTCGCGCGCGGCGATCAGTACCTGTGGGGCCGCGACATCCTCGTCGCACCCGTCGTCGAACGGGGCGCGACGACGCGCCGCGTCTACCTGCCGCGGGGAACGTGGTTCGACTTCTGGACGAACGAGCGCCAGGAAGGCGGCCGCGAGATCGATCGCGCGGTCGACCTCGCGACAATGCCGCTGTTCGTCCGCGCCGGCTCGATTCTGCCGATCGGGCCGGTGAAGCAGTACACGTCGGAGTCGTCAACGGAGCCGCTGGCGCTGTACGTCCATCCCGGCGCCGACGGCGCGTTCACGCTGTACGAGGACGACGGCGTCAGCTTCGCGCACGAGCGCGGCGACTGGATGCGCATCCTCATGCAATGGAGCGACGCAGGGCGGCGGCTGACGCTGAAGCTCGCCGACGGTTCGCGCATGCGTCCTCCGGCGCGGCGGCCGATTCGCGTCCGCGTCGCGGGAACCGAGACCACACGCGACATCGTGTTCGACGGAAAGCCGATAGAGGTCAGGTTATGAAACGCAGTCTGGTTGTGCTCGTCGCCGTCGTCAGCGTGACGGTCCCCGCGACGTTCGCAGCGTCCGGTTTCAGCCGGACGGAACGCTCCGACGTGAAGATTCCCGACAAGGTCCCGCTGAAGGTCGAGTCGTTTCCGATTCAGAACGTTCGTCTGCTCGACGGGCCGTTCAAGCAGGCGATGCAGCTCGATCAGGAATACCTGCTCGCGCTGGATTCCGATCGGCTGCTGCACAACTTCCGCGTCAACGCCGGCATGTCGTCGACCGCAAAGCCGCTCGGCGGATGGGAAGCACCGGACGTCGAGCTGCGCGGCCATACCGTCGGCCACTATCTGTCGGCGCTCGCGCTGATGTTCGCGTCGACCAGCGACACGCGCTTCAAGAGCCGCGCCGACCTGATGGTCGCCGAGCTGGCCAACATCCAGGCAGCGCAGGCGAAGACGTTCCACGCGGGTTACCTCTCCGCGTTCCCCGAGGAATTCTTCGATCGCGTCGACGCGCGGCAGCGCGTCTGGGCGCCGTATTACACGATCCACAAGATCATGGCGGGACTGCTGGACGTCCATCAGCTGTGCGACAACGCGCAGGCGCTCGCGGTCGTGACGAAGATGGCGGACTGGGTGAAGTTCCGCGTCGATCGGCTCACCGAGGATCAACAGCAGAAAGCGATGGGCACGGAGTTCGGCGGAATGAACGAGGTGCTCGCCAACATCTACGCGGCGACGGGCAACGCCGAGTACCTGCGCGTCGCGCACGCGTTCGATCACAGGGCGATTTTCGATCCACTGAGCCGCCGCGAGGATCCGCTGAACGGCCTGCACGCCAACACGCAGTTTCCGAAGATCATCGGCGCCGCCCGCGAGTACGAGCTGACCGGCGACGCGCGCTTCCAGGACATCGCGAACTTCTTCTGGGACCGCGTCGTCCACCACCGCACCTTCGTGATGGGCGGCAACAGCGACGGCGAAGCGTTCTTCCCCGAGGAGGCATTCTCGAAGCACCTCGGCGCGTCCGGACCGGAGACGTGCAACACCTACAACATGCTCAAGCTGACGCGCCACATTTTCGAGTGGTCCGGCGACGCGGCTGCTATGGACTTCTACGAGCGCGCGCTCTTCAATCACATCCTGCCGTCGCAGGATCCACGGACGGGAATGGTCATCTATTACTGCCCGTTGCGGCCGGGCGGCTGGAAGTCGTACTCCACGCAGGACGACTCGTTCTGGTGCTGCGTCGGCACCGGAATGGAGAACCACGCGAAGTACGGCGATACCATCTACTTCCACGATTCATCGTCTCTCTACATCAACCTGTTCATTCCCTCCGAGCTGACGTGGAAGGAAAGAGGACTCGTCGTGCGCCAGTCGACGAAGTTTCCGGAGGAGGAGGAGACGCACCTGACGTTGAAGCTCGATCGGCCCGGGCGGTTCGCGCTGCGTCTGCGCCGCCCGTCGTGGTCGACCGGAGCGATGGTGTCCGTCAATGGCCAGCCCGCGCCGCAGCAGAGGGCGGATCCGGGACAGGCCTTCTACATCACGATTGATCGCGACTGGAAGGACGGCGATCGTGTGGATGTGAAGCTGCCGATGCGGCTGCACAGCGAAGCCCTCCCGGACAATCCGAAGATGATCGCGATGATGTACGGACCGATGGTGCTCGTGGGCGATCTGGGGACGGAGGGCCTCGAGAACGTGAAGCGCTACGGCCCGAGCGCGCCGCAGATAGGACGCGTCAAGACGCCGGTCATACCCGCGTTCGTCGGCAGCGCGGCCGACGTCACCTCGAAGATTGAGCAGGACGGCCGGATGCGATTTAAGACGAAAGGGCTGGCGCAGCCCCACGACGTGACGCTCGTGCCGCTGTACCGGATCGTCGACCAGCGCTACAACGTGTACTGGAATCTGCTGACGCCGGCCGAGTGGAACGCGCGAAGGACCGAGACGGCCGCGGCGGAGGCGCGTCGGAAAGAGGTCGACGGGAGGACGATCGATCGCGTGGACGTCAACGCCGCCGACAGCGAGACGACCCATCAGCTCGCGAGCGACAAGTCGAGCGACGCGTTCTTCGAAGGCAAAAGGATTCGCGAAGCGCGCGGCGGATGGTTCAGCTATCAGCTGAAAGTCGCGCCGGATCGTCCGGCTATCATCGTGGCCGTATACCGCGGCAGCGAGGGCCGGCGCCGCACGTTCGACGTGCTCGTCGACGGCGAGAAAATCGCGACCGAGACGCTGGAATATCACCCGACCGAACAGCTCGACAGGGAATACGCGGTGCCTGAGGCGCTGACGCGCGGCAAGAGCGCGATCACCGTCAGGTTCCAGGCGCAGGGCGAGAACACGACCGCAGGGGCCCTGATCGATGTCCGCACGATTGCCCGGTAGGTTCGCGGCCGCGCTGGCGGTCTGCGCGCTGACGGTTCTGGCGTCGGCGCAGCCGGTGTTTATCGGCAGCGACATCTTTCCGCCCGAGGAGTTCGCCGCGCGGCGCGCAAAGGTCATCGAGCGCATCGGCGAGGGCGTGGCGATCCTCCAGGGCGCGACCGAGCGGCCCGGCGAGCAGCCGTTCCGGCAGAACAACCAGTTCTTCTATCTGACCGGCGTCGTGGAGCCGCGCGCCATCGTCGTCATCGACGGCCGCTCGAAAAAGACGACGGTGTTCCTGCTGCCGCTCAACGAACGGCGCGAGCGGCGGATGTTCGGACCGGGACTCCATCCCGGGCCGGAGGCGGCCCGCGCGGCTGGAGTCGACGCCGTGCTCGCGCGCGATGAATTCGCTCGCGCGATGTCCACGCTCGCGGGCGATGGCCGCGTCATCTACACACCGTTTCGGGCGGAAGTGCTCGGCGAGGCCTCGTCGGGCGACGCCGTCGCGCTGGCGCGCGCGACGAAGAACGACCCGTGGGACGGTCGCGAATCGCGCGAAGAGGCGTTCGTTGCGAAGCTGAAAGCGGCGGCGCCGCGCGCGGAGGTTCGGGACCTCGATCCGATCGTCGACGCACTGCGATCGATCAAGAGCGCGCGCGAGATTGCCGTCATCCGCGAGGCGACCGACGTCACCGGCGAGGCGATCGTGGAAGCGATGACGCACGCGCGGCCGGGGATGTACGAGTACGAGCTGCAGGCCGAGGCCGAGCGCGTCTTCAAGCGGCACGGCGCGTACGGCGGATCGTATTTCGCGCTGATCGCGACCGGCACGAACACCCTCTACTCGCACTACCACCGCAACACGGCGAAGCTCGCCGACGGCGACCTGGTGCAGTTCGACTACGCACCGGACTTCAAGTACTACCAGTCGGACGTCACGCGCGTCTTCCCCGCCAACGGCCGCTTCACGGCCAGGCAGCGCGAGTTCTACGCAATCTATCTGAGGCTGTATCAGGCTCTGATGACGTCAATCCGCGTGCGCGCCGCCGCGCGCGACGTGATCAAGGACGCGACCGCGAAGATGGATGCGATCCTCGCGTCGTTCGCGTTCACCGACGCGCGCATCAAAGCCGCGGCGACAACGTTCGTCGACGGCTATCGCCGCAGCAACGCGACGAGCCTCGGCCACAGCGTCGGCATGGAGGTTCATGACGTGCGGCCCGCCGGTCCGACGCTCGAACCCGGAATGATCTTCACCATCGAGCCGGCGATGATCCTCGACGAGGAACACAGCGGCATCCGGCTCGAGGACATGATTCTGATTACCTCGTCGGGTTACGAGAACCTCTCGGCGGCTGTGCCGATCGACGTCGACGACATCGAGCGCGTCATGCGCTCCGGGGCTGTGCGAGTCCGTCAATAAAGCGCGCCAGGCGCTCGAATGAATCCACGTCCATCTCGTAGAGCGACGCCACCCACTCTTTCATGCCGCGCGGCCAGTGACGCCGGCTCGCGCGCGCCTTCGCCATTTCCTCCGCGGCTTCGGGATGTTCGGCAGCCTCTCGTTCGATGATTGCGCGCCATCGTGCGCGGAGCGCGTCGAGCTCGGCGGGGCCGGCGATGTCGATCGCGCGCAGGGTGTCGTGCGCCAGCGCAATGCGCGACGCGCCGGCGCGATCGGGAGGCCTCGGCACGGGCGCGGCCTCCTCGAGCCGCTGCTCGGCGCGGCTCCACGCCGCCTCGGCGATGAGCGTGGACAGCGCGCGCTCCGGCGACGAGCGCCCCGCTTCGACGCGCTCCACCTCGCGAAGCACCTCGATGGCGCGGTCGATCGTCCGCCGCTTGCGTTCGAGTGATTCCCGCTGCGCGCGCAGCGCCTCCAGCGGCGCACGGCGTCCGACCAGCAGCTCGCGAATCTCGCCCAGCGAGAGCCCGAGCCATTTGAGCGACTGAACGTCGCGCACCCGCCGCAAATCGCGATCCGAATAGACGCGGTAGCCGGCGGCGTTGCGGCGCGGCGCGAGCAGGCGGCGTCGCTCGTAGTGCCGCAGCGTCTTGGGCGTGACGCCGGCAATCCGGGCAAATGCGCGGACGGTCTTCATATATAGATGTTGCGGCATACCCCAGGGGCCGGGTCAAAGCCTCCCGGGGGGCGCCGGCCGGTGTCCGATGGACTACGATCGAATCGCGATGGACGCCACGGCACTCCCCGCGTCGCGGGTCGAGGAGTTCCTCGACCGGATCGCCGATCTGAACCGGCGCTACCGGGCGGGCGACATCCACGTCTTCGTGCCGGAGGCGCTGCGCGACGGCGATCGACCCATCGACGACCTGGCCGCCGAGCTGTTTCCCGCCTCGCATGCGGCGTTCGACGCGGCGTCGCGCGGACTCTTCTTCTCGCTGCCCGTCGCCTTCGATCCGGCCGAGTCCGTCGGGCCGTATCTCGCGATCATCGACCGCGATTCGTCCGGCCGCCCGTACCGATTCCTCGACATGGGCGCGCTGATCGCCACGCACGCGTTCGGCGAGAACGATCCGGTCATCAGCCGGGCCATCGTCGACTCGCTGCCGTTCGTCGTCTCGCGCTACGCGCATTCCGAGTACCAGACGGTGCTCTCGCTGAAGCTCAAGGCCGCGTTGAGCCGGATCGCCCCCGCGGGGACGCCGCGCTATTTCGTCTGCAACACAGGGGCGGAATCGGTGGAGAACGCGATCAAGTCGGTGCTGATGAACCGCGTGATGACCACCGACAACGCCGACGGCGGATTCGTCGTGTCGTTCGAGGGCGCGTTTCACGGCCGGACCCTCGGCAGCCTCGCGGTCACGCACCGGAAAAAAGCGCGGCTCGGCTTTCCGACCTTCGACTGGCCGCACATCCTGTTTCCGGTCGACGATCCCGGCGCGCCGAAGGCGACGCTGCAGCGCGAGGATCGCTGCCTGAAGCAGCTGTGGGATCTGCTCGTCTCCGGACGGCTCCCGCACGCGGACAAGAGCAAGGACACGTATCGCCGCGAAATCGACGCGATCGACGAGTTCCTCGCGCAGTCCGGCGCCGGACCGATGCAGGCAATCGAATTCGTCCATGCGCAGCGCGCGAATCTCTCGCCCGACGTGCTCAAACGCGCGAAGCGCGTCGCGGCAGTGCTCATCGAACCGATCCAGGGCGAAGGCGGCATCCGGCCCGTCAGCCCCCGATTCATGCGGAAGCTGCGGCTGCTGACGCGCATCTACGACGTGCCGCTGGTGTGCGACGAAGTGCAGACGGGCTGGGGCGCGACGGGGCGTCTCTGGGCGCACGAGCTCTTCGACATGCCGTTTCCGCCCGACGTCGTGACGTGGGCCAAGAAGGCCCAGAACGGCATCCTCTTCGTCAGCGAAGAGCTCGCGACGTTCTTCCAGGAAGAGAAGAAATTCAACACGACCTGGGAGGGCGATTCGGTCGGCATGGTCCGGCTGCTCGCGCTGATCGACAAGCTCGATCTGACGCAGGTGAGCCGCACCGGCGACGCCGCGCGGAAGGGGCTCGAGACGCTCGCGCGCGATTTCAAGCAGTTCGTCAAGCACGTGCGCGGCTACGGCGTCATGCTCGGGTTCGACGTCGTCCGGGCCGACTGGCGCGACGCGCTGCTGGATCGCGCGTTCCGGCGCGGGCTCGTTCTCCTGCCCGCCGGCGAGCGCTGCATCCGCATCTATCCGCGCTACGACATGACGCAGGCCGCGCTCGACGAGGCGCTGACGATCCTGCGCGACGCCCTGACCGATCTGGTCGGCGGCGGCGCAACGGCCGACGCGCCGACGCCGCGCATCCGCGTCGGCACGCTCGCGATCCCGCTCGAGACCGTCGAGGCTGTCGATCTGACGCCGCAGACGTTCCAGACGCTCAAGACGCAGATTGCCGCCGTCGAGCAGGAGCGCTACGGTCCCGGCGCACCGTATCCCGCCGACGTCCAGCGTGCCGGACGCCGTCCGCTGCTGCAGTTTCCGCTGGAGACGCTCGAAGCGACGATGGCGAATCCGAAGGCGATCGGCGTGACGCTGCGCGACAAAGTGTCGGGACGGCTCGTCGCGTACGCGCTCGGCAGCGCGCTCGAGAACCACGACGAAGAGGGCGTCGCCTCCGATCCGCATTACGGCGAGAACGACACGTTCTACCTGCAGGCGAACGCGACGCTGCCGTCGGTGCAGAACGACATCGAGATCGAGAACCACCTCCTCGAACTGCTGCGCACCCGCGCGGTCGCGGCCGGCTTCGGGTTTCTGTCGACGCTGATCGAGGAAAGCGTGCGCGAGACCGGACCGCAATGGATGCGCGACGCGCCGGTCGTCGAGCGGATCGAGAACTATCTCGGCAGCGGCACCACGTTCGCCTATCTCAACGCGACGCTCGGTGCGTAGATGCCGCGCCGCGGGCGCGCAGTCGGGCGCCCTTACCGGTCCCTGAGAAACGCACGAATCACCGCGTCCACATCGTCGCGTCCGGACGGCAGCCACGATTCGTCGACGGGATCGCCCGCTTCGATCAACAGCTTCACGGTCGCGGGATAGTCGCCGGTGTCGCGCGACCAGCCGTGCAGCGATCCATAGATGCATTGACCGAGCGGCGGACCACCGTAGGTCGGATCGGGCACGCCGAGCGGCGGATTGTGCGGCAGCAGCAGCCTCGCCATCCCGGCGTTGCCGTGAAATGCGGCCCACCGAATCGGCTCCCATTGCTCGTGGCCGCGCGCGAGCGGATCGAATCCGAGATCGAGCATCAGCGCGACCGGCGCGACGACGTTGTCGTAGGCGGCGTCGCAGATCAGCCGCTGTTGCTCCGCGGTCAGCGTCGAGACAATGGACGGATTGGACGCCACGATCGCTTCCGCGGCGGAGCGATCGGCGCGCGCGCAGGCGTGGAGCAGGCGCTGCGATGGCGTCGCGCGGACGAGCAGCAGATCGACCATCTCCGCGAATCCGAGCATCGACGCGACCTCGAGCGCCGACGCGTTCGGCCCGAATACCCAGCGGTACGTGTCGCCCCGGTGGTCGGCCAGGTCGCCGCGCGTCGAGGGCCGCTGGCCGTCGTGCAGGGTCTTGTACTTTCCCCGCCCGATCCGGTGATCGAGCGCCCCGGGATCCTCGCGGAGGCAGCGCTCGACGAGCGCGCGATCGCGGAGCGCGACGGCGATGAAGATGTCGAACCATGCGCCGCGATCGACGAGCAGCCGCACGACGTCGGGCGCATCGCGCGCGAGATACTGCGCGGCGGTCGATTCGTGATCGACGTCGCGGGCGTCGATGTCGGCGCCGCGATCGAGCAGATACCGCGCGACCTCGACGGTCTGCGCCCAGTGCAGCGCCGTCTTCCCGTCACCGCCGCGCGCGTGCACGAGCGACGGATCCTTGTCCACGAGTTCCCGCAGACGATCGATCATCCCGAGATTCGCCGCGCCGAACACGTCGACGACGGCACCGCGCGCGATCAGCGGAGCCGCTTCCTCGGCTGTCAGTTTCGTTTCGAGGATCCCGAAGCCGCCCGCCCACCACGCGCTTTTCAGATTGATGTCCGCGCCGTACTCGAGCAGGACGTCGAGGAGGGGAATGTTCTTGACCGCCCGGTGAATCGGACGGCTCTTGAACCAGCTGATTGGCTCGTTGATGGACGCGCGAACGTCGGCGTGCCCGGCGAGCAGTTCCCGGACGCGCGCGGCGTCGCCGGCGTGCAGCGCTTCGACGAACCGTTTCTGCGCGTCGCTCGGCGGTTGCACGCGGCCGATTCTATCGCGCCCCGAGATTCCCCTCCGCCGCCCGCTGCGCTATGCTCAGCTGCGCTCGTATGCGGCTCGCTTCGGGCACCCGGCTTGGCGCCTACGAAATCCTGTCGGCCCTCGGCGCCGGCGGGATGGGCGAGGTCTACAAAGCGCACGACACGCGCCTGAAGCGCTCGGTCGCCCTCAAGGTGCTCTCGTCGGACCTCCTGGCTGTCGCCACGGCGCGCGAGCGTTTTCACCGCGAAGCCGTCGCGATCGCCGCGCTCCAGCATCCGAACATCTGCACGATCTACGATGTCGGCGAGACGCCGGAAGGGCATCCATTCATCGTGATGGAGCTCCTCGAGGGCGAAACGCTTCATCAGCGGCTGGCAGCCGGTTCCCTGCCCGCAGCCTCGGTCGTCACGATCGGCATCGCGCTCGCCGACGCGCTCGCGGCGGCCCACGCCGCCGGCCTGATCCATCGCGACATCAAGCCGGCAAACATCCTCGTCACGGCGCACGGCCCGAAGATTCTCGATTTCGGGCTGGCCAAGACGATCGCGCAGGTCGAACGCGACGCCCGGACGATGCAGCCGACGATCGCCGCCCAGTCGCATCTGACGCACGGCGACAGCACGGTCGGCACGCTCGCCTACATGTCGCCGGAGCAGCTGAGCGGCCTCCCGCTCGACGCGCGCACGGATCTGTTTTCGCTCGGCGCCGTGTTCTACGAAATGGCGACCGGGCGGCCGGCGTTCCCTGGAGCGACGAGCGCGCTGATCTCGGCCGCCATTCTCCACGACGCACCCGTGCAGCCGCGCGAGTGGCGGCCGGATCTTCCCGTCGCGCTCGAGCTCCTGATCCTCAAGGCGCTCGAGAAGGACCGCGACGTCCGGTGCCAGAGCGCGGCGGAACTGCGCGCGGATCTCAAGCGCGTCAAACGGGATCTCGACTCCTCGCCTTCGAGCGCAGACAGGCCGTCCGCGCCGGGGGGCAGGGGCCCACGGATTGGAACCTCTCCGGCGCCGGCCCGATCCGCCGCCGCGATTGCGCCTGCGATGCCGTCGGACGCCCAGATCGCGGTTGCGCTCGTCGGGCGGCACCGCGCCCTCGCGATCGCCGGCGGTGCGGGCGCGCTGGTCCTCGCCGGCCTGCTGGCGTACGGCGCCTGGACGCTGGTGCGATCGCGGCAGCCCCCCGGCGAAGCCAGCCTCGTCCGCGTACTCGCATCGGATCTGCCCGTAACCGATCCGGCGCTGTCGCCCGACGGCACGACGGTCGTCTACGTCGCCGACGATGAATCGGGCCGGACCGATCTGTTCGTGTCGCGCGTCGCCGGCGGAGCGCGCGTCCGGCTGACCAACGACGATCTCAAGGAGAGCCGGCCGCGCTTTTCCCCCAACGGCGAAACGATCGTCTTCTCGCGGCGTCGAGCCGACGGCGGCGGCCCCGACGTCTGCTCGGTTCCTGCGCTCGGCGGCCAGGCTTCGGTCATCGTCCGCGACGCGGCATACCCGGTGCTGTCGCCCGACGGCACGCGCATCGTGTTCGTTCACAACGTGAGCGGAGAGCGACGAGTGGCGACGGCGCGATCGGACGGATCGGACGTGCGGGATCTCGCGGCGTCGACGGCGGCCCTGCCGTTCGTCCGCAATCCGGCGTGGTCGCCCGTCGGCCGGACGATCGCGTTCGTAATGGGAGCCGGCGGCGCTGCGGGCGACATCTGGATCGCCAGCGCGGACGGCACCGGCGCTCCGCGCCGTCTCACGGCCGATGCAGGCACGGTCTTCTCCGACGAACCGGCGTTCTCGCCTGACGGACGCGCGGTGGTCCACGCGTCAAACCGCGGGGGCGCCCAGAACATCTGGTCGATTCCCGTCGACGGCGGTCCGCCGACGCGGTTGACGAGCGGCGCGGGCCCGGACGATTCGCCGACCGTTGACCGGCTCGGTCGCGTCGCGTTCATCAATTCGCGCTGGCGGAGCGAACTGCTCGTCTACGGGCCGAACGGCGGCGCGGGCCGATCGATCGCGCGCCACGTCCCGTATCTATGGGCGCCCGCGTTCTCGCCCGATGGCCGCGATCTCGCGTTCACGCGCTCGGAAGTGGACGGGTCGTGGCACATCTGGGTCAGCGACGCCACCGGCGCGAACGCGCGCCAGCTGACGTCAACCGATCGCGGCGAAATCTATCCTCGCTGGACTCCGGACGGACTGGCGATCGTGTTCGGGAACTGGTCGCCGCCGCGGCGCATCTGGCGCGTGCCGCGCGACGGCGGCCCGCCGGCGCCGTTGACGCCCGCGGACAGGGACGCGGCGTACGGCGACGTATCGCCGGACGGTTCGCTCGCGTTCACGATTACGGACGGCGCGGAAGATCGCCTCTACGTCATGCCGCTTCAGAGCGGATCCCCGCTGCGCCTGGTTCGCCCGGGGCGCGCGGCGGTCCCGAAATGGTCGCCGGACGGACGCTGGATCGCATTTGCCGCGGACCGCAGCCCCTTCGGCGGCATCTTCATCGTCAGGCCCGATGGATCCGAGGAGCGCAGGCTGACGCCGTCGGGCGGATGGCCGGTCTGGTGGCCGGACGGGCGCCACATCGTGTACACGATGCTGCGCTCCGACGAGACGCAGGAGCTGAAGAGCGTTTCCCTCGATGCGTCGCCGCCGCCGGCGCTGCCGTCGATTCGCTTTAACGGCACGAACTTCCCCGCCGATGTTTCCCGCGACGGATCGCTGTCGACGTCCAACGGGATCCACACGTCGTCGGAAATCTGGGTACTCGACCCGCGCCGGTGACGCGCGTTCTATCGTGTGCCGCGCGCGGCCGCGAACGTGTCGCACGCGGCGGGGTCGCCGTCTGCCAGCCCGCGGCGGAACCATTCGACGCGCTGAGCGGACGTCCCGTGCGTGAATCGATCGGGCGCGACGTGGCCGGTCGACATGCGCTGCAGCCGGTCGTCGCCGATTGCTGCCGCGGCCCGTAATCCGTCCTCGGCATCGCCCGGCTCGAGCTCGACCTGCCCGTGCGCCGATCGCCCCGGCTGCGCGGCGACGTGTCCCCAGACGCCGGCGTAGCAGTCCGCCTGCAGCTCGAGGAGCACCGACATGGCGTTGACGGCGCCGGGCTGCGCGCGCTGCGCCGATCGCACGCGCTGCTCCACGCCCGTCAGCCGTTGAATGTGGTGGCCGACTTCGTGCGCGAGCACGTACGCGCGCGCGAACTCGCCGCTTGCGCCGAAGCGCTTCTGCAGCTCGTCGAAGAAACCGAGATCGAGGTAGACCTTTTCGTCCTGAGGGCAATAGAACGGGCCGGTCGCCGATTGCGCGAAGCCGCACGCGGACTGAATCGCGTCGCGGAAGAGCACGGCGCGCGTCGGCTGATATTGCGACAGCCGCGCGTGCCAGCTGTCTTGAACGTCCTTCATGACCGCGTCGACGAAATCGACCTGCCGTTCCTCGGCTGGCGACGTCGCGACCTGTCCGGACGTGCCCGTCGAGCTCGGCTCCGACTGGCCGGAGTTCAGCAGCTGAGTGATCGGCATGCCGGTCAGCCAGCTGAAGAGAAGAAGGATGAGGAATCCGCCGATGCCAATCGGCACCCCGCCGATTCCCATTCCGGAACGGCCGCGCTCATCGTCGACGTTGCTGCGGTCACCAGGCGTCCATCGCATGACGGCAGCGATATCAATCGCGGTGCCAACCGACAACGCCTGACGTGGATCGACCAGCTCAACGAGGCGCGCGCACCAATCGCGGCCCGACGTACTGCGATTGCGGACGAATCAGGTGATCGGCAGCATGCTGTTCGATCACGTGCGCGCACCAGCCGGCGGATCGCCCGCACGCGAACGCGGCGACGAATGCCGTCGGGTGAAGGCCGACCGACTGAAGCACCAAAGCCGTGTAGAACTCGACGTTCGTCTGAAGGCGACGACCGGGCTTGACCTCCTCCAGCACGCGGAGTGCGGTGGCTTCGACGGCCCGCGCCAGATCGAACAGTTTGCGATCGTGGAGCACGGCGCCGGCCATCTCTTCGGCGACGCGGCCCAGGACGACGGCGCGCGGGTCGCGCACTCTGTAGATGCGGTGGCCGAAACCCATGATGCGGCGTCCGGCAGCGAGCTCGCGCCGCACCCATCGCTCGGCGGCGTCGGCCGAACCGATGTCGACCAGCATGTCCAGCACGGGGCCGGGCGCGCCTCCATGGAGTGGCCCCTTCATCGCGCCGATCGCGCCCGTCACGGCGCTCACCATGTCGGAACGCGTGCTGGCAATCACGCGCGCGGTGAACGTCGACGCGTTCATGCCGTGATCGATCACCGTCACCCAGTAGGTGTCGAGCGCCCGCGCGGAGGTCGGGTCCGGCTCCTCGCCGTTCAGCATGAAGAGAAAGTTCGCCGCAAGGGAGAGATCCGCGCGTGGCGCGACCGGCTCACGGCCGCTGGCCGAGCGCAGGCAGGCGGCAAGAACGGTCGGCAGCCTTGCCACGAGCATTTTCGCTGTCGTCATGTCGGCGTCCGGCGAGATGTCATTCGGACGCTGGACGTCGAGCGACAGGCTGGCGCAGGCCATACGCAGCACGTCGATCGGGGAGGCCTGACGCGCCGCGGCCTCCCGGACAAGGGTCATCGTCACGTCCGGTATCACGCGCAGCGCCGCCATGTCACGGCGAAGCGCGGCGGCTTCGGCGGCATCCGGGAGGCGTCCGGTCCACAGCAAGTGCGCCGCCTCTTCGAACGTGACGCGCCCGGCCAGATCCTCCAGCGCGTAGCCGGCGATGGTGAGCGCGCCGTTCTGCCCATCCACGTCGCTCAGGCGCGTCCGGACAGCGACGACCCCGTCGAGACCGCTGAATCGCTCGCCCACGGACGCTTCCATCGCCGGCCTCCTCTATCAATCCTCTGTCTATTGGACGCCGGACAGGCCGCCGACGTGGCACAGCCCTGCCTTCGTGCTGTTCCCGCTCAGCGCGTACCGTTGATGAAGCCCGCGATCTGTGCAGCCGCGGCATCAGGGTATTGATGATGCGGGCCGTGGCCGGCTCTCGGATACGTGATCAGCGTCAACGTCGGCAGTTGAGCGTTCAGCGCGTACCAGTTCTCGACCGGACAGATGATGTCGTGGTCGGCGCCAAGGTGAAGGACAGGCACGCTCGTACTCTTCAAGATGCGGAGCACGTCTTCCGATGGAAATGCCGGATTCCTGGGTTCGGTGCCAATCTGCGCGATGGCCCAATCGGCGGGAACATCCGGACTCGGACCGTTTCTCCTCGCCAGGATTCGATCGTACGAACGTCGGGATGCGGCGCGGCTGCCTTCGTCGTCAGGCTCGAAGAAGAGCGTGGTGAATTGATTGAGCGAGATCTCCGGCTGCGCCGCTGTATCGTAAAAGAGCTGCTCCCCCGTTTTCACCAGCGTTCCCGGTGGTGTCGTCGCCAGCAGCACGACGTGGCTGACCTCGCCGCCGAACATCGCCAGGAACACCTGCGCGGCGACCCCGCCAATGGACCATCCGCCGATGACGACGTTCTTCAACCCCAGCGCGTCGATCAGATCCTTTGCGTCTCTGGCCAGGGATGCCGGATTGTAGGTCTTCTCGCCGGTCGATTGGCCGAGGCCGCTGTAGTCGAACGTCACGACCTTGAAGGCGCGCGCGGCCAGACTCTCGAGGAACGCAGGATCCCAGAGATCGAGTACCCCTCGAAAACGATTGCAGAGAACGATAGGCTGGCCGTCGCCGACCGTCCGATACGCGAGCGTCCGTCCTCCCACGTCGACGAACCGCGTTGGTGCCGTTAGCGCATTGTCACTCATTCCGTAGCTCCTTCTGTCGCTGCTGTGGCCACGATCGAACCTCGCACTTCACCGAAGGGTTCAACGCGTCCGCGTCGCACGCAGACACCATCAAGCGCATATGCCCCTATTGACGCCGAGAGCGGGTCGGGCGTCCCTCGCGCGTCCTCGGACCACTGTTTGACGGTGTCACCGACGATGATGTACCATTTGGTACATCATTCGTCGCACGGAAGCTTGTGCGGCCGCAAGGAGCGAACACCATGGCGAACGATGGGGTCGAGCGCGCGTCAATCACGATCGATGCGCCAATCGAAGTGGTCTGGTCGGTCTTCACCGATGTCGAGCGATGGCCGACGTGGGCATCGTCATTCACCTCCGTCGAACTCATCGACGGTCCGATGCGTCTGGGCGCGAAGGTACGCATCCGGCAGCCGCGGCTGCCCACGGTGATCTGGGAAGTGACGAAGTGGGAGCCGGGGCGTTCGTGGACCTGGACAGCGACGAGTCCGGGGGCACGCACCGAAGCGTCACATGTCTTGACTCGTCTGGGCGACCGGACCGTCGCCGAACAGGCCATCAGTCCCTCGGGCCTGATCGGGCGGCTGGCCGCGTTCGTGTTGCGCTCGTTGACGCGTCAGTACCTCGCCATCGAAGCGGCGGGACTGAAACAACGCAGCGAACAGATCGCCTCCGCGCGGACCGCAACGATGGCGGCGCAAACGCGGTGACGAAACAGCGCGACGACCTGCTCCGCCGCGTGGTCAAAGCCGCCGCCGAGGGCGGACTCGCGCGGCGGTCGCTCCGTGAACTGGCGGCGGAGGTCGGGACCAGTCACCGAATGTTGATTCACCATTTCGGGTCACGCGAGGGGTTACTGGCCGCAGTGGTCGAAGCAGTCGAACGCGATCAGAACGCGCGTCTCGCCGAATTGCCGGACGACGCGGCGCAGGCGATTCGCGTGAGCTGGCGTCGCACGTCGGCGCCGTCACTCTGGCCGATCGAACGGCTTTTTTTCGAATGCTACGCGCGCGGTTCGCAGGGCGAGCCGCCATTCGACCGATTGGTCCCCGCCCTGGTCGAGCAGACGCTCGCGGCGGTGGCAACGCGCGCGGATGTGGGCGCGAACGACGAAGGACGGGCCGGAGCACGACTCGGACTGGCGGTCATCAGGGGGCTCCTGCTCGATCTCGTTGCGACCGGCGATCGGAAGGCGACCGGCCGCGCGCTCGAGCTTTATGCGTCGATGGTCGCCGATCGGTCGGCCAGGCAAGCCTCGCCATCGCGCCGCCCGACGTCGCCGCGACGCACCGCCGCGAAACGACGTTCGCGCAGACGTTGATCAGAGCTCTCGTCGTACTCAAGCCGCGGCTCCCGTTGGCCCGACATGAATTGAGGCGGGTCTGATCAGTCGGACGGCGCGATCACTCGGGGAGACAATGGGGAGACTTCGCTCGACGTGGCTTGCCACCCGAAGCTCGCTCGATTGGAGAGCGAAGGGTGGCGGGGTCGACGGGACTCGAACCCGCGGCCTCTGCCGTGACAGGGCAGCGTTCTAGCCAACTGAACTACGACCCCAAACTGAACTCAGATGTGATTGGCGATTTGGTGTCTGGGATTGGGCTGTCACCGCCGTCTTTCGAATCCCGAATCCCAAATCCCGAATCACACCCGATTGCATCTAGTGGGCGGTACAGGATTCGAACCTGTGGCAGCCGGCGTGTAAAGCCGGTGCTCTACCACTGAGCTAACCGCCCTCAACACCGTCTGAAACCACTGGCCGCGATCCCGCAGCCCGCTGAAGCATTCCATTATAACCGATGCGCGACGCGTGAGCCGCGATCTCTTCAACATGACGCCGACCGCTCTCGAACCGTTCGGGATATCCGGCGGTATCCGGCGAGGGATGACCGCGTCGCTGGGCTCGTTCAGGTTCCCATGAACGGCAGCACCCGCTACAGCGCTCCGTTGAGCGTCGCCTTCAGCAGGAGCACCAGCACCGCGAGCACCAGACCGATGACGGCGCGATGCTCGCGGTTCGCGAGCGCGCGCTCGAAGCTGAAGGCGCGATTCGCGTGCCCGCGCGCGCGATCCGCCAGACCCTGACGATACAAATCGTATTGATCCCCGAACGTGCGGCGCAGGTACGCTTCCTCGCTCGCCATCGCCGCCGACAGCGTGAGCCACAGATACAGCGCGATCAGCGCAATCACGATCACGCTGTGCGATGCGATCCCGAGACCCGCGCCCATGATCGACGACCCGACGTAGAGCGGGTGCGCGAACCAGCGGTACGGGCCCGACGAAGTCACCTCTCGCGCCTTGTTCAAATGACCGGCCGCCCAGACGCGCAGCCCTTCGCCGATCGCCGCGATCGACATACCGACGGCGATCGACCCCGCCGTCGGCGACGCCACGATGAGCACGAGCGGGGCGAAGACCCAGCCCAGTGCGACGCGGAATCTGGCCAGAAGCTGAATGGGCACGGACGGCTCACGCACGGCGCGGAACGTCGACCGACGCGAGACGCCGATCGACCGCGTCGATCACCTCGTCGACCGCAATCTCCTCGAGGCACATCCGCTCGCGCCGGCACTGGCGGAGGTGATGGCACTGACAGGTCGCGTCGCGCGTGACCGTGACGTCCGCCGGCAGGAGCGGTCCGTTCCGCGACGGCCGCGTCGGTCCGTAGATGCCGACGATCGGCACGCCGAGCGCCGAGGCCACGTGCGTCGGCCCCGTATCGCCGGACACCATCACCGTCGATCCCCGCGCGAGCGCCACGAGATCCGCGATCGTCGTCTTCGGCGCGAGCACCGCGGCGCCCGCCGATGCCGCGACGATATCCTCCGCGAGCGGCTGCTCGGCGGGACCCCACAGCACGGCGGACGCCAGGGCGTGCCGCTCCCGCAGCGCCCGCGCGACAGCCGCGAACCGCGCCGGCGGCCAGCGCTTGTTCGGCCACGCCGCGCCGGGGTTGATGAGCGCGTAGCGGCCGCCCGTCTGCCCCGCGACCTGGCGCGCGGCCGCGGAGTCCACGTGTTCGATCGGAAACTCCGGCCGCGCGACCGTCAGGCCGATCGCCTGCAGCAGCCCGAGGTTGATCTCGACGACGTGCCGCGTTTCGCGCGCGTCGTAACTGCCGCCGCGGCCCGGATCGTGCGCGTCGGTGTAGAACGCGCGCGCAAGCCGCTCGCGCGCGTAGCTCGCCGAGAAGCCGACGACGCGCCGGGCGCCGGAGCTCCGCGCGAGCGCCGCCGATTTGATCAGTCCCTGGACGTCGAACGCGACGTCGTAGTGCGCGGCCCTCAGCTCGCGGACCGCGCTGACGAACGAGGAATCCTGGAACACGAGCCGGCGATCGACGACGGGAACCAGGTCGAGAATCTCGCGATGCTTCGCGCCGACGAGCCAGTCGATCCGCGCCTCGGGAAAGCTGCGCCGCAGCGCCGCCGCGACGGGGATGGCATGGACGATATCGCCCAGAGCGCCGAGCCTGACGACGAGGATTCGGTTCAAGGTTCCAGGTTCAGGATTCAAGGTTCTCGGTTCTTGACCCGTGCGAGCAGATCGCGCGTCGAGTGAGCCTTCTCGTCGCCGACGATCGCCGTACGGCCGCCGTACGCGAGCACCGTTGCGCGCTCGGGCACGGTTTCGACCTGATAGTCGGTCCCCTTGCAGTGCACGTCCGGCTTGAGGCGCGTCAGCAGCCGGTCGACGTTGACGTCCGGAAAGACGACGACGTAGTCGACGAAGCGGAGCGCGTCGACGAGCTCCGCGCGATCCGCCGCCGGCAGAATCGGACGGCCGGCGCCCTTCAACGTCCTCACCGACTCATCATCGTTGATCGCGACCACGAGACGATCCCCTTCGGCGGCGGCGCCGCGCAGGTAGCGGATGTGGCCGACGTGCAGCAGATCGAAGCAGCCGTTGGCGAATGCGATCGAGCGGCCGGCCGATCGGTCGCGCGCGATCGCGTCGGCGAGATCCGCCTCCGCAAGAATCATCGCCCGCCTTCGCTGTAGCTACGGCGGGTAAAGCGCCGGCGGCCCTGCTCCGGTCCTTCCTGCGACCAGTGTTCGGTCGCGGCGTCATGATCGCTGGTCACGGCATCGATGAGCTCGCGCGGCGAGACGGTTGCGGTGCCGCGCTTCATCACGACGAGGCCGCCGGCGTAGTTGGCGAGGCGGGCGGCCTCGTAGAACGACGCGCCGGCAGCCAGCGCCAGACCGAACGTCGCGATGACGGTGTCGCCGGCGCCGGTGACGTCGGTCACCTCGTCGGACCCGAAGATCGGAATGTGGGCCGTCGGCCGGCCCGGCTCGAAGAGCGCCATGCCGCGGCTGCCGCGCGTCACGAGCACGGCGCCCATCCGGCTCTTCTTCAGCAACATCCGGCCGGCGCGCTCGAGGGCGCGCGCGTCGTCCTTCACCGGCGCGCCCACGAGCTGCTCCACTTCGGACTCGTTCGGCGTGCAGGCGGTGAGCGAGCGGTACTCAAGCAGCCGGTACCGCGAATCGACGAGGATCGGAATCGGACGCCGCCGCGTCCGCCGCGCCGCCGCGCGCTTGACGGCGGCCGCGAGCGCCGGCGTCACCAGACCGGATCCGTAATCCGACAACAACACGCCTTCGCATCCGTCGAGCGCGCGGCCGATCTTCCGGACGAGCGCCTGACTGGCGCGATCGTCGATCGGCCAGCCGGCCTCGCGATCGATCCGCACGACCTGCTGGCGCGCCGCGTGGACGCCGCCGGCAAGAATGCGCGTCTTGACCGGGGTGCGGTACGCCGCGTCTCGCACGATCTGCCGGCGATCGACGCCGCGATGGAGGCTCGCAATCAGGCGCCTCCCCTCCGGCTCGCGGCCGGCGACGCCGAGAAGCCGCGCGCCGCCGCCGAGCGCGGCGACGTTGTTCGCCGCGTTCGCCGCGCCGCCGCCGACCATCTCGGTCGCGTCGTACTTCAGGATGAGCACCGGCGCCTCGCGCGAAACGCGGGCAACCTCCCCGTAAATGAACTCGTCGGCGATGAGATCGCCGATGACGAGCAGCCGGCGGCTCGAAAAGCCGTCGACCAGCGACAGCAGACGTTCTCTGCGTTCGGCTTCGCCGGGGAGCGGATGGACGGATCGGGCAATGAGCATCAGATATCTGGATACGGTTTGAGTTTTACGTTCTGAGTTTCGACTGTTGAGTTCCCAGTATCCAGCTGGCCGCCGCCGCAAGATTATCGACGATCACGTCGGCCGCGAATTCCCTGCGGGGATGCGCCTCCTCGACAGCGCCGTATCCGGTGCGCACGAGAATCCCTTTCGCCCCCGCCGCGCGCGCCAGCCCGACGTCGATCCACTTGTCGCCGACGACGAACGATCGCAGGGGATCGATACTCAGATCCTTCGCCGCGCGGTCGATCATCCCGCGTCCCGGCTTGCGGCAGTCGCAGGCACGCGCGAACTCGGCCACCGAGCCGTCAGGATGATGCGGGCAATGGTAATACGCGTCGATCGTCGCGCCGCCCTCGCGCAGCCGGGCGGTCAGCTCGCGGTGGATGTCGTGCATGGTCGCCTCCGTCAGAAAGCCGCGGGCGATGCCCGACTGGTTCGTGACGACGACGACCGGCAGTCCCGCCCTGTTGAGGGCGCGGATCGCGTCGATGGTCCACGGAAAGAGGCGGATGCCGGCGCACGAATCGAGATAGCCGACGTCCTCGATGATCGTGCCGTCGCGGTCGAGAAACACGGCGGCCCGGGTCACAGCGACCGCCGCGCCGCGTCGACGACGACCCCGACGCCGATGCGACGCATGCACCGGTGATCGATCGGGCATTCGCGCAGCATGCAGGGCCGGCACCAGACGTCGTGACTGACGACGCGGTGCGCGTCGCCGAGCGGACGAGTGGCCGTCTCGTCGGTGGGGCCGAACACGGCCGTGACCGGCACGCCGACGGCCGCGCCAACGTGCATCGCGCCCGAATCGTTGGTGACGAGCGCGCGGCAGTGCGACAGGACCGCCGCGAGCGCCGGCAGATCGGTCGCGCCGGTGAGGTCGATCGGTGGGACCGCATCCGTCTTCAGGCGGAACGCCGCCAGGACGTCCGCGGCCGTCTCGCGATCGGCTGCGCTGCCGACGACGACCGATCGGACGCCGTCGGCGGACAGCGCGGCGGCGAGCTCGCCGAATGACGCGGGCGGCCAGCGCTTCGCGCCGCCGTACGCCGCGCCGGGCGCCAGCGCCGCGAGGCGGCTGCGGCCGTCCCATCCGGCGTTCGCCAGGAGCGCGGCGGCAGCGTCGCGTCTGAGGCTCCCGACCGTGAGCGTCGGCTCGCTCGGTCCGCTCGCGAATCCGAGCGCGCGCGTCAGGTGCTGGTAGTACTCGACCTGATGCATGCGCGACGGCGCCGGGACGGCGCGCGTCAGCAGGCCGCCTCGCCAGTCGGTACGGTAGCCCCACCGCTCCGGCACGCGCGCGCGGTACGCGAGCCACGCGGAGTGAAACGAATTCGGCAGCAGGATCACCACGTCGTGCGCGCCGTCGAGCGTGCCCGCGGAAACATCGACATCCGGCACGAGCGCGAACAGCGGCGCAATCGACGGCCGCGCGGCGATCGTGATCGTCGCGCCCCGACGGGCGCGCCGCACGTCGGCGATCGCGGGCAGCGCCATCACGGCGTCGCCGAGCCAGTTCGGCGCCACGACGAGAAGACGGGGTCCGGATTGCGCGTTCACTCGGTATCGCTCTCGGCCGCGGGAAACATTCCAGGCGCGCCGGCGACGGACGCCGCGCCGGGATTGGCATCGCGCCAGCGCCGGTGCATCCAGAGCCACAGGTCGGGATGGCGCCGCACGTACATCTCGAGCACGTCGGTGCAGCGCTGCGTGAACTCGCGCATCGCCGCGTCGCGGTCTGCCTCGACCGCTTCAGCGGACGGCGGCGCGACCGGGTGCTCGTAAATCATACGATAGCGACCGCCGCCGGCCGGCAGCGCGAACACCGGCAGCACCGGCGCGCCGGTCCGCAGCGCGAGCGCGGCGATCGCGGAGGTCGTCGCGGCCGGACGCTGGAAGAAGTCGACGTAGATCGCATCGCCGCTCATGATGTGCTGATCGATCAGGATGGCGACGCCGCGGCGGTCCTGCAGCAGGCGCAGCACGCGCCGAATGGTGGCGCGGCGATAGACGACGGTGTTGCCGGTGCGCTGGCGGATCTGCTCGAGCAGCGTGTTCAGCTGCGGATTGTCGAGCGCGCGGCCGAGGACGCCGACCGGCTCGACGCGGGCGGCGTGCACGAGCGCCTGCAGCTCCCAGAATCCGAAATGCCCGGTGAAGAAGATGACGCCGTGGCCCTGCGCATAGGCGCTGCGCGCGCGCTCCTCGCCCTCGATGACGACGCGCGCGATCATCTGCTCCTTCGTCAGCGTCGCGAACTTGAGCAGCTCCATCATCAGGCGCCCGAAATGTCCGAACGCCCGTCGCGCGATCGCCCGCCGCTCGGCCTCCGGACGCTGCGGAAACGCCGTCGCCAGATTCGTTTCGGCGATGCGCCGATGCG
>Ga0075425_100000710_pt1 | contig 31739 bp, 24 predicted proteins | sample SoiMethybrSBSTD4_FD_75300 | JGI IMG/M metagenome (GOLD analysis project Ga0075425, IMG submission 75300) | Bulk soil microbial communities from a Populus tree surrounding site in Tennessee, USA - Soil MetaG P. TD hybrid SBSTD4 | ecosystem: Environmental > Terrestrial > Soil > Tree plantation... | reverse complement strand
GCGGCGAGGACGCGCACGTCGACGCGCTGGGGTCGCGTCTCGCCGATCGGCAGAATTTCCTGCTGCTCCAGAAATCGCAGCAGCTTCGGCTGCACATCGAGCGGCAGGTCGCCGATCTCGTCGAGAAACAGCGTTCCGCCGGCGGCGCCGCGTACCAGGCCGGGTTGATCCGAGACCGCGCCGGTGAAGCTGCCGCGGCGGTGGCCGAACAACTGACTGTCCGCGAGATCGCGTCCGGTCGTCGTGCAGTTGTACGGCAGGAACATCGCCGCGCTGCGATGCGAGCCGACGTGGATGGCGCGCGCGACCAACTCCTTGCCGGTTCCGCTCTCGCCGGTGATGAGCACCGTCAGATCGTTCCCCTGCAGGCGCTGGATCTGTTCGACGACGCGCGTCATGGCGGCGCTGGCGGAAAGGAAGCCCGGAAGCAGCGGCTCGAGGGAGCGGTCCACCGACAGGCCGGCAGGAGTGATCGAACGCTCCCGCGCCGAGCACAGCGCAAATCCCTGGCGGGCGACCGCGGCAATCATCTTCAGCCGGCGCATCACCGGATGCCCGATCGGCCGCGGCGATGCGACGAGTCCGAATCGCGCGCCGTCGCGATCGCGGCCGAGCGGCTCCATCAGCATCGATCCGCGTCCGTAGGTCGTCCCGTGCACCGCCGATCGTGCGAATGCGCGCGCCGCATCCTCGTCACATCCGGCGGCGGCGACGACGCGGATGTCGCCGCCCGCCTGCTCGACGAACACGACGCCGCAGTCGGCATGTGAGGCTTCATACAACGCCGACGCCGTTTCCCGTCCGAGCAGATCGGGCAGCGCCGCGGCATCGACGATCCGCCGCACGATCGCGTCGTCGGCATCGGCGGGAGAGATCACGTACTCGCCGGTGCCGATGGTCGTCAGCAGCGCTTCAGCGCCGTGCGTGTCGTCCACATCGCGTTCGGCGCCGAGCTGGCAAAAGATGTCGAGCGCTTTGTGCAGGTGGCGCTCCGCAATCGATCGCGCGCCGGTCTCCGCGACGAGACGACCGAGCGCGAGATGGCTGAGACCCGACTGATACCGCTCGCCGAGCAGATCGAGCAGCGATGCGCTCTGTGCGAAGTCGTGGTACGCGTCGGCCGCCGCGCCGTGCTTCGCATGCAGGGCGCCGCGCAGCCGCAAGTACTCGCCCCACGCCGCCGGCGCGACTTTCGGATCGAGCGTGTCGGCCGCGGTGATCAGCCGTTGTTCGGCCTCGGCCAGGCGGTTGGCGGCGGTGAGCGCTTCGACCGCGATGAGCGTCGCCTGCAGCGCGTCGAACGGCGGCGCACCAGCCTGCAGGATTTCGTCGGCTCGCGCGAGCGCATCTTCGACCGCGCCCTGCCGCAACGCGAGGCGCGCGCCGAGCACGCGCACCGACCATTCGTACCAGTGACTCGTTTGCCGGCCGTACGCGCCGTACGCTTCGCTCGCGCGGGCGAGGAAGTCATGTGCGGTGTCGTAGCGGCCGCGAATGAGGTGAATCTGCGCGAGCGTGTCGAACACCGCGCCGGTGGTCTCGTGGAACTGAATCGGACTGCGGACCTCGAGCGCGCGATGGAGCGCATCCTCCGCGCGGCCGAGATCGCCGAGGCGGACGCAAATCTGACCCAGCGTGGCGAGCGCGACCGCCAGACCGTGACCCGATCCATGCTCCTCGTGCAGCGACACGCTGCGCTCCGCGAGCGCGAGCGCCTGCTCGTAGCGGTGCTGCAGCATCATCACGTTCGCTTGATTGCCGCACACCGTCGCGAGCACGTCGTCCGCGTGAACGATCGACGCGAGACGCTCCGCCTGTCGCAGCGCGGCCATCGCTTCGTCGTACCGACCGAGCTGGGCGAGCGAGATGCTGGACAGCGAATGCACGAGCGCGAGGTGCCGGCGATCGCCGGCCGCGTGAAGCGCCGACGCGGCCTTCGTGATGTGCTCGCGAACGATCGCGATGTCGCCGACCTGGCGGTAGCACTGGCCGAGCTCGTAGTGCGCGAGGCCGATCGCGCGCGAGTCGTGCGCGATCTCCGCCTGCTTCAGCGCGCGCCCGTGGAGCGCGATCGCGCGCGACTGATCGCCGCGCGCCGACGCCAGGCGGCCGTGAAGCCGCCACAGCATCGACAGGCGGCCGGACGGCACCGCATCGCGGAAAGTATCAGGCGCACGGCCGAGCGCGGCGGCCGCCTGGTCGAGGTCGTCCTGCAGGAGCCAGGCTTCCGCGAGCGCAGCGCGAACGGCGAGCTCATCGTCGCGGGGAAGACTCGACGATCGGAGGACCGGCGCGAGCATCTGCGCCGCTTCCGTGCCGCGGCCGCGCTCCAGCGCAGCCCCGGTCCGCGTCAGGAGCGCCTGAAGGGAAGTCGACGGCACGGCCGGAGTATAGAACGTTCGCTCAGGGTTTGAATGGCTTGCCTTTGGTGGCCAGGCGCGCTTCGAGCCGCGCGGAGCAGTCGCAGTCGCCGCAGGCCCACGGTTCCGTGCCGCTCTCGTCGCGGCACCGGCTGCGCGCGTGGGCGTCCTGCACTTTCGTCAGATCGAAGTACTCTTCCCAGTACTCGCGTTCTTCGGCGAGCGGCGTCGGGCAGTAGCAGACCTCGACCCACTGCACGCGTCCGTCGTCGAGCTCGCGCGCGTCCGCCATGTTGCGGTAGTACTCGTCGCCGGCAATCGAGCCGGCCCCGAGCGTGCGATCATCGATCGCTTCGGCAAGCGCCCGCCGCCGTCCAGCCTTCACTTTTGCCGTGACGAGGTAACGCACGAGAACCATTGTATCCGCAGCCCGGCCTGCGCCGAGGCTGAGCCCAGGGAACGGCCAAGGGCCACTTGTGCGTAGCGAGGTGATCCAATCTCGCTCGTCCTGAGCTCAGTCGACCAGGCGGAAGGACGAGCCGTCTGCTCGTGATTCGACAAGTACATCCTGAGCGAGCCGCTCATGGTTCGACAAGCTCACCATTAGCGGCGAGTCGAAGGCTCACCACGAGCGTGAGTGACTACGCCGTTTTGCGCGCCGCGATAGCGCGGCACTTCACTTGCGTCGTCGCTGTTGATGTGTTTCGGAGGAGGAGCAGCTGTGCCACGCATGATGCTTGTGCTCGTAGCCGCCGCGTTGCTGACGCCGAGAATCGGTTTCACCCAGCCACCGCAGCAGCCCGCCGCGCCCACGACCGCTGCGCCGCAAACACCCGGCACACCACAGCCGCCGCGCACGCAGCCGCCGCCGGAGCAGACGCCTGCGCCCACGCCGACGCCCAAGCAGCCGCCTGTCGCCGGTCAGCCGCAACCCGCCCCGCCGATCACGCAACCGACCGGAGTCCGGCCTCCGGAGGTGCCGGTGAAGGACGTGGATCACAGCGCCGCGCTGATGCTGCTCGACCGCATGCAGACGCTCATCGACGAGGCGCTGAGCGGCAAGAAGCCGGCGAAGAAATCCGAAGCCGGCGGCGTCGCCACGAGCGGGACGGTGAACAACGGGAGCGCGTCGAGCGGAATTCAGGGAAGCGGAAAGGTGATGATGGACCGCGCCGCGCTCGACGAGATCCGCGCCGAGATCGCTCAGATCAAGACGATGCTTCAGCGCTGAACCGCCGCGCGAGTGCCAGCAACGTATCGTCGAGGCAGGTGTCGTGCGCAAGATTCCGGAGCTCGGCCGCGACGGCGTCGGCCTTGTCCTCGGCCGGCACCGGCAGCGAGAACGGCGCGGCGCCGCTTCGATGCTTCACCACCACGCGATCGCCGTACATCGTCGCGGTCCACTCGTCGTCGCCGTCACCAATCAAAACCGTCACTGCCGCGTCCGCTTCCGTCGACTCTTCGATCGGGATGCGCGTGGAGTCGGGCCAGTGCAGCCGCGCGCTCAGCCATCCCACGACCAGCCACGCCAGCGCGCTGTCGCCCGGTCCGTGGACGACGCGAACGCGTGCTGCGCGCAGCGCATCGATGTCGCGAACGGTCGCCGCGTGCAGCAGCGCGTATCGCATCTGCGTGAGACGCCGCCAGTTCAGATCCGCGAGATCGAGCCGGCGTTCGCGGACGATGAAGGGCACGAGCGCCCGGACGCCGCCCCGGATATCGCGCCAGCGCCGGCTGTCGTACACGAACTGACGTGCGGCGCTCACGATGGGATCGATTGGCGCCACGGCCGAGACGTCCTGCGCCCACCACACCGACGTCGGCACGTCGCCGCGCAGCAAGTGTCGGATGATCGAGGGCAGCGACTCCTCGGCGCACGCGCAGTGCACCGCGATCTGTTCGACCGCGTAGCGCGCGTTCGGCGGCCCGAACCTGAGGACGCCCACTCCCGCGGCGATCGGCGAGCGCGGGCGATACTCGTAATCGTGGTCGATCACGATGACGCGCGACGGATGGTTTGCCGCGACGTCCTCGATCGGAATTTCCGTCGCCACGTCGCGATCGCCCGCGCGCGCGCCGGTCCGCTCGCGGAACACGACGAGGTTTGCCATCACCGCGCGAGCGACGCGCTCTTCCTGCGCGACCTCCCGCCACAGCGACGCGAGCTCGTCTTCGATGCCCTCGGGCGTTGTCTCGCGCCACGATCTCACGATTACACTGCGCGCCATTGGCGTCCTGTTGATTGAATGAGGCGATCCGCTTCGGGCGGGCCCCACTCGCCGGCAGGGTAGGTCGGCAGCGGATCGGACTGGCTTTCATTCCAGCGATTCAGGATCGGCATCACCCACTCCCACGCCGTCGTGTCGCGGCGGTTGAACAGCGTTTGATCGCCGGCCATCACATCCAGCAGCAGCCGTTCGTACGCTTCCGGCGAGCTGCCGCCGAACGTCGCGCCGTAACGAAAATCCATCTGTACAGGATAGATCCTGACGCGTGCTCCGGGAATCTTCGAGTTGATTCCGAGCGCGAACCCCTCGTCGGGCTGAATGCGAATCGACAACACGTTCGGATCGAGTCGTCCGGCGGGATCGGCATTGAACAGGATCGGCGGGACGCCTTTGAGATGCACGGTGATCTCGCTGGCGCGCTTTGGCAAGCGCTTTCCCGTGCGCAGAAAAAACGGAACGCCGGCCCAGCGCCAGTTGTCGATCCACGCCTGCAACGCGACGAACGTTTCGACGCGCGATGTCGGACTGACGTCCTTCTCCTGACGATAGCCCGGCACCGGCTTTCCGAGGACGAACCCGGGTCCGTACTGTGCGCGCACGACACAGCTGTCGACGTCGCGCCCCTCGAGCGGCCGCAGCGATCGCAGCACCTCGAGCCGTTCGTCGCGGACGACGTCCGCGTCGAGCGAATGGGGAGGCTCCATTGTCACGAGCGCCAGCAGCTGCAGCATGTGGTTCTGCACCATGTCGCGGAGCGCGCCGGCCTGCTCGTAATATCCGGCGCGCGTTCCCACGCCTTCCTCCTCGGCCACCGTTATCTGCACGTGATCGACGAACTTCTGATTGAACAGCGGCTCGAAGATGCTGTTGGCGAACCGCAGCACGAGAATGTTCTGGACGGTCTCCTTTCCGAGGTAGTGATCGATCCGGTAGATCTGGCGCTCAGCGAACGCTTCGCCGATCGCGTCGTTGATCGCGCGGGCGCTCTCGAGATCGTGACCGATCGGTTTTTCGACAACGAGCCGCGCGAACGGTCGCTCTACCGACTTCGATACGAACCGCGATCGCGCGAGCTGCTGCACGGTCGGAACGAACAGCGAGGACGGGACGGCGAGGTAGTAGATCCGGTTGCCGGGGATTTCGCGCTCGTGCTCGATGACGTCGAGCCGCGCGCCGAGCGGCGCCAGCCCCTGCGAGTCGTCGATGGACGACGTGACGTAGAACAGGTTCGACGCGAACATCTGCCACGCGCGTTCCTCGATCGGTCTGCGCGAGAACTGCTTGATGCCGTCTTTTGCGAATTCGCGATACTGCTCGTCGCTCATCGCGGTCCGGCCGACGCCGGTGATCGCGAACCGTGGCGGCAGCAGCGCATCGAGCTGCAGGTTGTAGAGCGCGGGCAGCAGCTTCCGGTGCGCCAGATCGCCGCCGCCGCCGAAGATGACGATGGTGACGGGATCGGCGGCGATGGGCAGCGTTTCGCCGACGGCAAGCTGCTCGAAGAGCGTCGCTTCAGCCATGCTGCAGCAACGCCTCGCCAAGCTGGCGGATGAGCGCCGGATCAGCGGACGGCAGGTGCGCGTGCAGCGCGCGCCTTCCGGTCGCGCCGAGCGACGCGAAGTCGCCGAGCGCCTGCGCGAGCTCGAGCGTCGCGAAGGAGAACGCCTCGCCGGGAATCGGCACGTCCCGGGCCGGCGTGGCCGTGATCACGATGAATACGCCGGTGTTCGGCCCGCCCTTGTGCAGCTGCCCCGTCGAGTGCAGATATCGCGGCCCGTATCCGAACATCGTCGCGGCTCGCGTGCGATCGCGGATTGATCGGCGCAGCGTCTGCAGCTCTCGCGCGAGCGCCGCGTCGGGACCGAGGTACGCGAGCAGCGCAACGTAATCGCCGCGCTTCAGGAGCGTCAGCAGCGCTTCGGCGTTGCGGCCCTTCAGCGCCTGACGTGCGGCGTCGCTGAGCGTGACGGTGATCCCGCTGTCGAGCGTGTGCGCGTCCGCAGGCTGCGGCAGCCTGCCCGTTCGCGTGTACTCGTCGAGGAGCTTCCGCGTCGCGTCCTTCGCCTGCTGCACGTTCGGTTCGTCGAACGGATTGATCCCGAGGATCGCGCCCGCGACGGCCGTCGCAATTTCCCAGCGGACGAATTCCGCACCGAGCGCCGCAGGTTCCGGCCAGTCGATCTCGATCACCGGCGCGCGTCCGACCTGGATCGCGCGGTCATCCGATCGCACGTGCACGAAGAGGCGATCGTCGCCGTACGCCGACGGGTCTCCGAGCGGCTCGCCGGCAATCGGTACGACACCCACGCCGTTCTTACCGGTGCTCTCCGCGATCAACTGTTCGACCCAGAGCCCGAACGGTTCGAGCTTTGGCGGCAGCACGAGCGTCAGCTTGTCGCGGCCAATCCGCGCGCCCGCGCCAATTGCGAGACCGAGCGCGACCGATGGATTCGTGGCCGTCTCTCCCGACGCCGGCGCCGATGCTTCGAGCATCGCCAGCCCCCACCCCACGAGCGCCGCGATGTCGATGCCCATCAGCGCCGCAGGGACGAGACCGAAGAACGACAGCGCCGAGTACCGCCCGCCGATATCTGACGGATTGATGAAGACGTCGCGGAACCTCTCGTTGCGTGCGCGACGCTCGAGCTCGGTGCCCTCGTCGGTGATCGCGACGAAGTGATGTGCCCAGTTCGACACGCCGGCGTCGATCAACTGCTGGCGGTAATGCGCCGCAAGCGAATTCGGTTCGATCGTGCCGCCGGACTTGCTGGCGACCACATACAGTGTCCGCGCCGGCGCCGGATTCACGGCGAGCACAGCCGCCGGATCGGTCGAATCGAGCATGTGGAACTGCGGCCATCCGCCCGCGACTCCGATGACCGCCCGGATCACTTCGGGCGCGAGACTCGATCCGCCCATTCCGAGGAGAACGACGTCGGTGACGCCGTCGCGCTTCACCGCGTCGGCAAATGCGCGCAGCCGATCGATCGACTCGGCCATGAGCTGCGGCGATTTCATCCAACCGAGCCGGTTCGCGATCCTCTGCTGCGTCGCCTTGTCGCCGCTCCATGCGGTCGGATCGGCACGCCACAGTGCGGCGGCCGCGCGCTCGGCCGTCTCGCGTGCGGCTTCGATCGCAGCGGTGAACGGTCCCAGCGGTCCAGGTGAGCCGTGCAGTGAGTCCTGCAGGCGCGTGCGTTTGTCTGCTACGTCGGGCATCCCCGTAGAATAGCGTAGCGGTGAGCTCGCGCGCACGGATTGCGCTCGCGCATGCGGCCGGGGACTAGGGATTAGGGATTAGTAGGGATTAGGGATTAGTAGGGATTAGGGATAAGGGATTAGGACGTGGCGCGCGGGTTCGAGAGTAAAGACGTCGAGTTTCAGCAGGCGGAGGCCGAGCGCCAGAAGGTGACTCGGCGGGCGCTGACGCCTGAGGAGCGCGAGGCGCAGGAGAGACGGCGCACGATCGAGCTGGCGCTTGCGCGGGTCCGATCGGATCTGGACCGCGCGACTTCGGCCGCGCATCGTCAGATGCTCACGCAAGCCATCGCGTCGCTCGAAGAGCAGCTGCAGAACGGACGATCGGGCGGCAGCGTAACATAAGGGTGTGAGCCTTTTTCGTCGCGCCGTTCCTGCGGTTGTGCTCGCCGTCGCTGTCGCTGCGGCGTGCTCGACGCGGGACGAGCGCAGCGCTCCAATTCAAAACGAAAAACAGAGTGCGCTTCCGGCTGCCGACGCGGGACAGCAGGCTGCGAGCCGTCCGCGCGTCGTGATTCTCGGCGACAGCCTGACGGCCGGTCTCGGTCTGCCCATCGAACAGTCGTACCCATCGCTGCTTCAGGAGCGTCTAACAGAATCCGGGCTCGATTACGAAGTCGTGAACGCCGGCGTCTCGGGCGATACGTCTGCCGGGGGGCTCTCGCGCCTCGACTGGGCGCTCGACGGAGACGTGCGGGTGCTCGTCGTCGCGCTGGGTGGAAACGACGGGCTCCGTGGGCTGCCGGTCGAACAGCTGAAGCGCAACCTCGCGACGATCATCGAACGGGCCCAGGCACGCGGGATTGCGGTCATTCTGGCCGGCATGGAGGCGCCGCCGAACTACGGCCGCGAGTACATCGTCGCATTCCATAAGGTGTATCCCGCACTCGCGAGTCAGTATCACGTTCCGCTCGTGCCATTTCTGCTGCAGGGCGTCGCCGGCAGCGACGCGCTCAATCAACGTGACGGCATCCATCCGACCGCTGCCGGCGCGCGGATCGTGGCCGCCAACGTGTGGACGGTGCTGAAGCCGGTCGCAGAGGCGCACGTTGCGAAGGCGGCCGGCGGATCATGATCGAGCTGCGGAACGTCTCGAAAACCGTGATGAGCGGCACCGAACCGCTCACAATCCTTCAACCGCTCACGCTCCAGATTCCGCGCGGCGAGTTCGTCGCCGTCGTCGGACCGTCGGGCAGCGGCAAATCGACGCTGCTCGGACTCATCGCGGGCCTCGACTCGCCGACGTCCGGCCACGTGATCATCGACGGCATCGACATCACCGAGCTCGGCGAAGACGCGCTGGCGCGGCTGCGCGGCGAGAAGATTGGTTTCGTGTTCCAGTTCTTCCATCTCATTCCGTCGCTGACGGCGTACGAGAACGTGGCGGTGCCGATGGAGATTGCCGGCGCACGCGATGCGCGCACGAGAGCGAACGCGCTGCTCGAAGAAGTTGGATTGACAGGGCGGTCGCATCACTATCCGTCGCAGTTGTCGGGCGGCGAGCAGCAGCGCGTGGCGCTTGCGCGCGCGCTCGCCAACGATCCGCCAATCGTCCTCGCCGACGAACCGACCGGAAATCTCGACAGCACGAACGGCCGCCATATCATGGAGCTGCTGCGAACGATCCATCGCGTCCGCGGCACGACGATCGTTCTCGTCACGCATGACGCGGAGCTTGCGGCCAGTGCCGACGCGCGGCTCATGATGAGAGACGGCCGCGTGGTCGACAGCGATCTCACTCGAGAGCGCGATCGCGGTGAGCCGCTGCGTCAGGCGCAGCCGCGATCCCTGCGACATATGCCATGACGTTCGTCCTGCGGATGGCCGCTCGCGAAACGCGCGCGTCGTGGCGGCGCCTGCTGTTCTTCTTCGTGTGCATTGCGGTCGGCGTGGCGGCCATCGTCGCGCTGCGATCGGTCATTCAGAGCGTGCGCGGCGTGTTCGGCACCGAAGCCAAGGCGCTCATCGCCGCCGACATCGTCCTCGGGACGAACCGTGACTGGCCTCCAGAGGCGAGAAAGAAGATCGACGCGCGCCTCGCCGAAGCGGGCGCGCTCGCCACCAGCGAGACCGTCGAGACCCCGACGATGGTGAGGCCGGCGGGTGCGAAGGCGGCGAAGCCGATCGCGAAGATGGCGGAGGTGCGGGCGGTTCAGTCGACGTTTCCGCTGTACGGCATCGTTGGACTGCAGAACGGCCAGGTCTACTCGCATGCGCTCCTCGAGCGCCACGGCGCAATCGTCCGGCCGGAGCTGCTGACGACGCTCGGTGTCGCGGTCGGCGACGAGATCGCGATCGGTCAGGCGACGTTCACGATCCGCGGCGTGCTCGCGAAGGAACCAGGACGCATGGGCGGATTCAGCCTCGGCCCGCGCGTGCTGATCGACTACGACGATGTGCCGTCGACCGGACTGCTTGGATTCGGCAGCCGCGCGCAGCGCCAGTTGCTGGTAAAGGTTCCGGACGAGCGCGTCGAACGTCTCGTCGAGACGTTACGCCGCGAACTGCGGCAGGACTTCATCAACGCGCGATCGTACCGGTCGACCGACGATCAGGTCGGCCGCGACTTCGATCGCGCCGAAGATTATCTGAGCCTCGTCGGACTCATCATCGTGATTCTCGGCGGCATCGCGGTGTCGAGCGTCACGCGCGTGTTCATCCTGCAGAAGATGCGGAGCATCGCGGTCCTGAAGTGCGTGGGCGCGAAGAACCAGCAGATCATCACCATCTACGTCCTGCAGGTGCTCCTGCTCGGGCTCGCGGGCAGCCTCCTGGGAGTGGCGATTGCCCGGGGCGCGATTGCCGCCATTCCGCTTGCGCTGGGCAACTCGACGTCGATCCTCGCCGACGCGCATTACGGCGTCTCGCTCAGCGCCGCCGCGCAGGGCATCGGGATCGGCGTCCTGGTCTCGCTGCTGTTCTCGATCGTTCCGCTGCTGCACGTGCGCTTCATCAAGCCGTCGCTGCTGCTGCGGGACGAGACCGTCCGACGGCGTCCCGACTGGCTCAGCGTCGCCGTCCTGGTTGCCGTCTGTCTGGCGCTCGTCGGCGTGACGGCGTGGCAGGCCTCGTCGCTCCGCATCGGCGCCGTGGTGTGCGCCGGCTTCGCCGGCCTCGCGGTCGTGCTGCACCTGGCGGGACGCGGGCTCGTCACGGCCGTTGCGCCGCTCGCGAACTCCAAATCGTTTCCGCTGCGCCACGCGGTGCTGCACCTGTCGCGTCCCGGCAACCAGACGCGGGTCGTGCTGCTCGCCGTCGGTCTCGGCGCGTTTTTCATCGTGGGCATTCGCTCGCTGCAGGCGAGCCTGCTCCACGAGTTCTCGATTGAAGTGTCGGCGGACTCACCAGATATGTTCCTGCTCGACGTGCAGCGCGGACAGGTGGACGGCGTCCGTAAGTTTCTTGCCGATCCGGCGCATGGTGCGGGCGAGTTTCAACTGATTCCGGTGATGCGGGCGCGCGTGGTCGGCGTCGAAGGCCGCCGCACGACGCTGCCGAACGTCGAGGCGGTGCGGACGCGAGGGTCGCTCGCGCGCGAATACACGATCACGTATCGCGACCATCTGGAACCGAACGAACGCGTCGTTTCGGGCGCGTTCTGGAGCGGACCGGCGCCGGATCTGGAGGTCTCGATCGAGCGCGGGCTTCACGAGCGTTTCGCGATCGACGTCGGCGATACGATGCGCTTCGACATTCTTGGACGGACGGTCGGCGCGCGCGTGACGAGCATCCGCGACGTCGAATGGCGCGAGTCGCGCAACGGCGGATTCATGTTCGTGTTCCGGCCTGGCCCGCTCGACAACGCGCCGCAGAACTACGTCGCGCCGCTCAAGGGCCCCGGCGATCCGGCGGCGCGCGCGCGCTTTCAGCACGATCTCGTCGAACTCTTCCCGAACGTGTCAGTCATCGATTTTCACGAGGTGCTCGAGACGGTCCGCGACGTCATGTCGAAGGTGACGCTTGCCATCAGCGTCGTGGGCGGGCTCGTGCTGTTCAGCGGCGTGCTCATTCTGATCGGCGCCGTGGCGATGACCAAGTTCCAGCGTGTGTACGAGGCGGCGGTGTTCAAGACGCTGGGCGCGAACACGCGTACCATCGGACGGATGCTGCTGTTCGAGTACGGCGTCCTCGGATCGCTGGCCGGCGTCATCGGATCAACCGGCGCGATCGCGCTGACGTGGAGCGTCAGCAAGTACGCGCTGGAGATTCCGTGGCGCATCTTCCCCGGCGAGCACCTCGCCGGCGTGGTGCTGACCGCGTTCCTCGTTGCGGTCATCGGCGTCGCATCGAGCCTCGACGTGCTGCGGCACAAACCGCTCGCGACCCTCCGGGCCGAGTAAGACTCCTCCTTTCGAACGCGTCGTTCGACGCCCGCGCAGCGTCGCGGATTGCCGCCGTGGTGCTATGATGTTTGGTTACCGATGACCCATAAGGCCGACCCCGGGCGAGGAGGTTCAACGACGTGGTGAACGTTCAGACGTACAAAGAAGCGCTGCTGAAGAAACGAGGGGAAATTCTCGGCACCGGCGGCATCAAGCCGCTGCAGGCGTCGATGGAGAACAACACGCGTCAGGGCGATATGGCGGATCAGGCGAGCGGCAACAACGAGGTGCACATTCAGCTGAAGCTGAAGCAGACCGACGCGAAGATCCTGCAGGCCATCGAAGAAGCGCTGACGCGAATCGACAAGGGTACGTACGGCATCTGCCGCGACTGCGGCGAGCCGATTGCTCCGGCACGGCTGAACGCCATCCCGTGGACGCGCGTCTGCATCACCTGCAAGGAAAAGCAGAACGCGTGAGCGACCTCCTCCCGCTGCTCGACGAGTTCTACCGCGAGAAGCTGGCGATGCTGCTGCGCCATCAGGCCGGCGCCCGGCTCGTCGGCCAGTACGACGTCAACAACACCTATCAATACATCATCAATCGCGAAGACGCGCATCTCTCGTGGGTCGGGAAGGCCATCGAAGAGCTCGGCGGCAAGATCGCCGCGGACGCGGGCGAGCCGGACCGATCGAGCTCGCAGAAAGACGGGAAAGGCGATCAGGCGCGCCGCGTGCTCGAAGAGGACGCGCGCGATGCTCGGGCGTTCGTGGATCGCTGGCGGCCGCGCGTCGACGCGATGGTGAACGCGCGCCACGCGCTGATGCTCCGCGTCATCCTCGGCGAGGTGCTCGAGCACAGGCGCTTCTTCGAGCAGGCGCTCGCGGGCCGCACCGATCTGCTCGGGCGCCGCGAAGTCGCGGTCGGTCCGGTGGTCGGCAAGGTGCTGCCGACGCGGTGGATCGAATAAACGCGCGCACCGTCTGCGTTGTCGCGCTCGGATCCAACCTCGGCGACCGGCGCGCTCACCTCGACTTCGCCGTCAGCCGGCTGCGATCGTTCCTCAATCCTCTCAACGTGTCGTCGTACTACGAGACCGAGCCGGCCGGTGTCGCCGAGCCGCAGCCGCTGTTCCTGAACGCCGCCGTTGTCGGCGAGACGACGCTGCCGGCGCGCGAGGTGCTCGATCGGCTGCTGGCGATCGAGCGCGAGCGCGGCCGCGAGCGTCCGCATCCGAATGCGGCGCGCACGCTCGATCTCGATCTCATTCTGTTCGGGGACTCGGTGATCGCCAGGCCGGATCTTGTCGTTCCGCATCCGAGATTCCGCGAACGGCGGTTCGTTCTCGAGCCGCTCGTGGAGATCGCGCCCGCCGTCCGCGATCCGGTGACCGGCAAGACCGCCGCTGAACTGCTGGCGCGTTTTCCATGTTGATGTAGCGCAGTGTTCTTCGTGTTGACTCGACGCGTCGAGTGATCTGCACACATCTGAAAAAACGCGCTAGCCTCGCGCTGACGGCTTTCTCTCAGCTTTCTCTATCGGGGCAGCGGACGGGGCACCGGATGCGGGCGAACGATCGCCATCCCCGCTTCGATTGCCGCATCGATGGCCGGCTGCGCGGCACGCATCGCGTCGTCGATCGCCTGATCGATGGCGATCGGATCGATCGGAACATCCACGAACGGGATACCCGCGAGCGCGTCGCCGAGTGCGGCGCCGAGCGCGTCGTGATCGCGATGGTCGCCGCGTTCGCGGCGGCGCCGCTCGGTTTCCGGCCTCGGCTCGCCCGGCCGGCGCAGCGCAATCGTTCCGCCGAACGATTCCAGCTCGAGGTGCGCGCTGCCGTTGCCGAGCGTCACGGTGAATCGTTTCCGCGGGTTCTGATCGTCGAGCTTCAACGCGAACGTCGAGCGGAAGCTGCCGTTGTAGGTGCGGACCGTCAGCGTCGCGTTCGCGCGTTCCGGCACCGCCACCGCAATCATCCCGTTGTGCGTCGTCAGGCGGTAGACGCCTTTGTCGCGAATGGGGCCGTCGTACGAGATGTTGCCGTTCACCGTGTAGAGGTCGACGTTCCCCGAATCGATGCGATCGAGGATGATGCTGCCGTTCGTCGATTCGGCGGACAGATCGCCGTTGATGTCGGCGAGGTGGATGCCTTCGTTCACCGCGCGCACCTCGACCCGCCCTTTGGCTTTCTCGAGTGAAATTTCGCCCTGCACCGATTTCAGCGACACGAAACCCGATCCGCCGTTCACCTTGATGTCGCCTCGGTTCGTTTCGATCGTCACGTCGCCGCCGACGCCGTCGAGATCCACGTCGGCGTAGGTGCCATTCACGTTGACGGCCATCCATTTCGGTACGGTGATCGTGTAATCGAGCGACCGCGGCGGGCCGCCGCGCGACGAGCGCCCGCGGACCATCAGCGATTGATCCGCCTGTTTGATGTCGATGGTCTCACGATCCGAATGGTTCACTTCGACACGGACCGAATCCTTGTCCCACGTCTTCACGTTGACGTCGCCGGCGAAGTTGTTGACGTCGAGCTTCGTGCCCTTCGCCACCTGCACCGTCTGATCGGTGGGGACGATGACCGCCATGCCGAGAATGATGGCTCCTAACATATGTCGTCCTTGGTAAGTGATCGTTAGTCGGATTCCGAAAGTGCGGCGGCGCGGCGCAGCAGATCGAGCTTTCGCCGGCGCGCCTCGAACAGGTGGCTGCTCAGATATGCGTTTGCCGGATCGGCGGCGAGCGCCTGCCGCGCCTGATCGATCGCCTGATCGATGATCTGCAGGTTGTGCTCGACGATGGCGATGGTGTTCGCGTCGAGGCGGCCGCGTCCTTTCTTCACCGCGCTCTCGAGATCCGCGACCGCCGCGTCATACTGCGCGTCGGCGAAGCTCACGGTCGCGATCTGAGCGTCGTCGGGCTGCGCGGGCGTCGCGGAAGGCGGCGGCGGCGCCGGCGGCGGCGCTGCGGCGAACGAAGCGATCGAAGTCGCAGGCAGCGGCGCCGGCGCGAGCACTTTGACCGCCAGTGCGCTCGAAACGAGCGCGATTACGATCGATGCGGCGAGCGCCTGCGGCAGCGTGATGGAAATCCGGCGCGGCGCTTTCGCGGTGAACGGCGTCAGCGACGGCAGCGACGTCACGCGGGAGATCCGGCCTCTCGGCTCAAGGCGTGCGGACACGCTGTCCCACAGGTCGGCTCGTGGAGGGCGCGGCGGCAGCGACTGGGCGCGCGCGACGACGCGCCGCAGATCCTCGAGCACCGCGGCGCACTCGTCGCAGCCCGCAAGGTGCGATTCGACCGCGTAGCGCTCGTCCGCCGGCAGCTCGCCGTCGAGATAGTCCGACAGCCTGTCCGTCCATTCTTCGTGCATGGCCTTATCCGTTCAGGTATTTCCGCATCAACATCCGCGCCCGGTGCAGTTGCCGCTTCGACGTGCCGCTCGTGATGTCCAGCATCGACGCGATCTCGCGGTGCTTGTAGCCTTCGACGTCGTGCAGCAGGAAGATCTCGCGCGCGCCCGGCGGCAGCTGTTCGATTGCCGCATCGAAATCCACGGTCAAATCCGCTCGCGCCGGCCCGACGGTCACCATGTCGAGCGCCGCCGGATCGTTGGTCATCCGCTCCCGCTGGATCGCAAACGTCCGTCGCCGTTCGATGACGACGTTGACGGCCAGGCGATGGAGCCAGGTGCCGAACGCCGAGTCGCCGCGGAACTGGCCGAGCTTCTGCCAGGTCCGCACGAACACGTCCTGTGTCACCTCGTCGGCTTCGTGGCTGCCGAGCATGCGGCGCGCAAGACTGTGAACCCGCGCCACGTGGGTCCGGTAGAGGCGCTCGAACGCGGACGAATCCCCCGACGCGGCAAGCGCGACATCAACATCCACCCCGCTCTGAATCCGGGCGTCGCCGTTAAACGCCATCACCGCGGTTGCCACGACTGCTGTTACAAGCGATTGGACGGGCTCAGGTTACCGAAAGGTTGAAGGGGCGGGAAGGGCAGGAGGGCAGGAGGGCCGGAGGGGACGAGCAGGGGCGGACTCGGGACGCTTGCCGACTCTTGGTGCAGGTTCCAGTTGCGTGTAGCGCGGCCCTTTCAGGGCCGCGTCTACATCAAACGCGCATCTCACCGTGGCTGAGCGGCTGTTCGAGCGGTGCGCGATCAGTGCCCACCCGCGGCCCGAAAATATCGAAAACGCGCTAGGCGCGCTCGGGGGCGGGCTGCTCGGTTGTCCGCCGCTTAATCAGCCGTTTGAACGCGGCGGCCGGTTTCCATTCGCGCAGGTCGTCGAAGTACGAGTACACGACCGGCGTGACGAGCAGGGTCAGGAGCAGGCAGAGCACCTGACCGCCCAGGATGGTGACCGCCATCGACGCGCGCGAGCCGGCGCCGGCGCCGCGGCCGAGCGCGATCGGGATCATGCCGGCGACGATTGCGATCGTCGTCATGAGAATCGGCCGCAGGCGCACGTGATTCGCCTGGATCAGCGCCTCGTGCCGCTCGATCCCCTGCGCGCGGAGCGTGTTGGTGTAGTCCACCTGCAGGATCGAGTTCTTCTTCACGATCCCGAACAGCATCATCAACCCGATCGCGCTGTAGACGTTTACTGTCATCCCGAACGCCATCAGCGCGAGCAGTCCGGCGGGCAGACTGAGCGGCAGCGACGTCATGATCGTCAGCGGATGGACGAAGCTGTTGAACTGCGACGCGAGCACCATGTAGATGAAGATGACCGCCAGCACGATCGCGATCGTGAAGTTGTTCGACGCTTCGGCAAGCGTCCGGGCGCTCCCGCCGAAGACCGCCTGATATCCCGGCTTGAGGTGCAGTTCCTGCACTTTCGTGCGCGCGGCCGCCAGCGCCTCGCTCAGCGTGACGCCCTGCAGGTTCGCGTTGACCGAGATCTGCCGCTGACGGTTGTAGCGATCGATTGACGCCGGCCCGAAATCGCGCGTGAGCTGCGCGACGTCGCTGACGCGCACGGTCCGTCCGGCGGCGCCCGGCCCGGCGGGAATCAGCAGCGACGACAGCGTCTCGATGTTCCGGTAGGGCTCATCGAGCCGCAGCAGCACCTTGAACTGATCGTCGCCGTCCTTGAACTCCGAGATTTCCTCGCCGCCGACGAGCGTCCGCAGATTGGTGGCCAGCGTGTCGATGTTGACGCCGAGATCGGCCGCCCGCGCCCGATCCACGTTGATCCGCAGCTCGGGCTGCGTCGCTTCGAAGTTCGTGTCGACGTCGACGACGCCCGGGATGGTCCGGACTTTGTCCATCAGCGTGACCGTGTACTTCTGCAGCTCCTCGATGTCCGGTCCCTGAATGAGGATGTTCAGCCGGTTGAAGCCGCCGCCGCCCCCGCCAGGTCCGCCGCCGCCGCCCGGGCCGCCGCGTCCGGTCGCCGCGCCCGAGATGTCGGTCCCGCCCGACACGCTGATTCGCGCGCCCTGATACTTCCGCAGCGTCTGCCGCGCGCGCACCATCAGCTCCTGCTGCGAGATCTTGCGATCTTCGAGCGGCACCATCGTGATGTTGAAGTTCACCCACCCGGGGTTCACGTTCTGCATCACGCGCTCGAGCGCCGGAAACGCCAGCACTTCCTTCTCGATTGGCTTGATGAACTCTTCGGTGCGCTGGTAGCTGGTTCCGCGCGGCAGGCGCACGTTGATGCTGAACTCGCCCTGATCGTCGTCCGGCACGAGCTCTTTGCCGACGTAGGGATAGAGGATCGCAGCGGATGCGACGACCGCGGCCGCGATGAGGATCATCACCAGGCGGTGATGCAGCGACCAGACGAGCATCCTGCCGTAAACCGCGTCCATCCTCGCGTAGAAGCCGGACGATTTCGTCGTCGAGTGGTCGGATTTCGCGTCGTCCTTCTTCAGCCACATCGCGCAGAGCGCCGGCGTCAGCGTGAACGAGATGAACATCGACAACAGGATGGCGGCGGCCGAGGTGAGGCCGAAACTGTAGAAATAGCGGCCGATCTGGCCGGTCATGAACGCGACCGGCACGAAGATGACGACCAGCGACAGTGTAGTCGCCATCACGGCGAGACCGATTTCGGCCGTGGCTTCCGCCGCGGCTTCCTTCGGCGTAACGCCTTTCTCTTCGACGAACCTGAATATGTTCTCGAGCACGACGATCGCGTCGTCGATGACGATGCCGGTCGCGAGCGACAGCGCGAGCATCGTCATGTTGTTCAGCGTGAACCCGGCGACTTTCATGAACGTGAACGTGCCGATGATCGACGCGGGAATCGCGAGCGCCGCGATGAAGGTGACGCGGAGATTCCGGATGAACAGGAAGACGACCACGCTCGCCAGCAGTCCGCCGAGGATGAGGTGCAGCTTGATGTCCTCGAACGAGCGGCGGATGAAGCGCGACTGATCGTTCCCGATGCTGATCTGGATGTCCTGCGGCAGCGCGGACTGGACGCGCGCGAGCTTGTCGCGCACGCGGTCGACGACTTCCACGGTGTTCGTGCCCGACTGCTTGCGTACCTGCACGCCGATCGCGGGCGTCCCGCTCAGGCGTGTCGCGCTCCGCACTTCCTGCACGCTGTCGACGACGCGGCCGACGTCGCCGAACGTGATGACCGATCCGTCAGCGCGGTACGAGATGACGATCCGGTTGAAATCCTCGACGTTGCGGATACGCCCCATCGTCCGCAGCGCGACTTCGGCGGGTCCGTTCGTGAACTGGCCGCCGGGAATCTCGACGTTCTGACGCTCGACCGCCGTGCGCACCTGATCCGCGCTCAGGCCGTACGCGTTCAGCCGATCGGCGTTCAGCATCAGCTGGATTTCGCGCTTCCGCTCGCCGTTGTAGCCGACCGAGCCGACGTCCTTCACCGTCTCGAGCTCCTGCTTCACGCGCTTCTCGGTGATCTCGGTGATCTCCTTCGGCGAGCGGGGGCCGTAGACGGCGAAGCCGAAAATCGGCTGTGCGTCGGGATCCATCTTCGTGATCTGCAGCGGGCGCGTGTCGCGCGGAAACTGGTTGACGATCTGTGCGAGCTTGTCGCGCACGTCCTGCGTCGCCGATTCGATCTCGCGTTCGAGCGTGAACGTGATCGTGACGCGCGAGTTGCCCTGATCGGACGACGCGCGCAGCTCGTCGATGCCGCTGATCGTGTTGACCGCCTCCTCGATGCGCTTGGTGATCTGCGTTTCGATCTCCTCGGCGCTGGCGCCCGGCAGGTTCGCCTGCACGGAGACGACCGGCGCGTCGGTCTTCGGCATCAGATCGAGGCCGAGCGACTCGTAGGAGACCGCGCCCAGCACGATGAGCGCGGCGGTCATCATGATCGCGAAGACAGGACGTTTGACGCTGACTTCGGCGAGTTTCATTGCCGCGCTCCTCGACGGCCGCCGCCTTGCTGCCGTCCACCGCTGCGGCCGCCGCCCGTCGCCGCGTCTTCGCCGTCGTGGCCGACGACGACCGTGACGCCGGTCGCGAGCTGACTGAGATTGGTCGTGGCGAGCAGCTCGCTCCCCTCGAGACCACCGGTGATCTCGATGAGCTTGCCCTGGCGCGCGCCGAGCGACACCTGCTGCTGCCGCGCCTTCCCGTTCTCGATGACGTAGACCGTCGACACGCCCGCGAGCGTGGAGATCGTATCCTCGGGTGCAGCCAGCATGTTGTCGTCGACATGCGTCTGCACCACGCCCTTGGTGAAGAAGCCGGGCTTCAGCACGTGGTCGGTGTTCTCGACGAGCGCCTCCACGGGGAACGTGCGCGTCGCCTGATCGACCGCCGGGCTGACGTACGCGATCTTTCCGGTCAAGGGCCGATCGGGAAACGCTTCGACGGTGAACAGCACCACCTGACCGGGTCGAATCAGTCCGGCATAGCGTTCCTGAATGGCGGTCTTCAGCTTCAGCGGATGCATCTGCACGATGGTGACGACCTGCGTGTTCTCGCGGATGTATTCACCGGGCTGCACCAGTCGCTCCGCCACCGATCCCGCGACGGGCGCGCGCACGACCGCGTCGTTCAGCTTCTTCTGCGCCAGCTCGTACGCGGCGCGCCGATCCTGGAGCTGCGCCTTGAGACTGCGCACGGTGTCGACGGCCGTCTGGTAGTTGGCGTCGGCCACCTTCAGCCGCGTTTCCGCCGTGTCGTAATCGACGCGCGACATCAGGCCGCGGCCGTGCAGCTGCTCCGCGCGCTTGAAGGTGTTTCGCGCGTCGTCGCGGTTGGCAATGGCCTGACGCACGGTGCCGATTTGTTCATCGGCCGGCGGCTGCCGGTCCTGCGTCCGATCGATCCCCAGCTGCGCTTCGATCTGGCGGAGCGCGCTCTCGGCGCGTTCGACCGCAATCTGCAGCTCGCGCGGTTCGATCCGCACGAGCACGTCGCCGGTGCGCACCTCGGAGCCGAGCTGCACCGGCACATCGCGGACGATGCCCGCCACCTCGCTGCTGACTTTGGCTTGATCGGGGGAGAGAAGCGTGCCCGACAGATCGACCTGGCGCTGGATGCTGATGCGCTGGAGCGTCGCCGTCTCCGTCGCCACGGCCACGCCGCCGCGACCACCGCGTCCACGCGGCGCGTTCCCCTGTCCCGACATCTTCTCGCAGCTGCAAACGAGTGGTGCGAACAGGAGCAGGAAAAATAAAGGCGATCGGCGCACTCTTCTTAGCATTTTTTTATGACACGGCCGCAAAGTTACCGGCGCCGCGCGGTTCGTCAAAAAACACTTACGCGCGACCCCGGCTGCTCTCGATGTTCTGCAACGCGATTGGCGCTTCGGCGGCCACCCCGTGCACGTCGCGACGCGGCGCCGGCGCTGTCACATGACGCCGCCGCGCGAGCCACAGCCGCGCGTTCTCGATGTACACGTAGTACACCGGCGTGATGTACAGAGTGAGCAACTGCGAGACGACCAGGCCGCCGACCACTGCCAGACCCAGCGGACGCCGCGATTCGGCGCCCGCACCGAAACCAAGCGCGATCGGCAGCGTGCCGACCAGCGCGGCCATCGTCGTCATCATGATCGGCCGGAAGCGCACGAGACACGCTTCGTGAATCGCTTCGCGCGGGCTCTTGCCGTGCTCGCGCTGCGCTTCGACCGCGAAGTCGACCATCATGATGCCGTTCTTCTTCACGAGCCCGACGAGCATGATCACGCCGACGAACGCGTAGAGGCTCAGCTCGGTGTGGAAGATCAGCAGTGTCAGCAGCGCGCCGAAGCCGGCCGACGGCAGACCCGAGAGAATCGTCAGTGGATGCGTGAAGCTCTCATACAGGATCCCGAGGACGATGTAGATGACGACGATCGCCATCAGCAGGATGAGGCCGAGGCCCTGCAACGAATCCTGGAACGCCTGCGCAGTTCCCTGGAACGTGGTCGCAATCGTCGACGGCAGCGTTGATGCAGCCGACGCTTTGATGGAATCGACGGCGTCGCCGAGCGCCGTGCCCGGTCTGAGGTTGAAGGAAATCGTCACCGACGGCAGCTGGCCGGTGTGGCTCACCGTGAGCGGCCCGGCTTCCGTCCGCACGCGCGCGACGGTGTTGAGCGGCACGAGATTGCCGTTCGACGATCGCACGTAGAGCAGCGACAGCGCCGCGGGATCGCGCTGGTATTCCGGCGCGACCTGCAGGATGACCTGGTACTGATTGTTGGGCGCGTAAATCTGCGAGACCTGCCGCGTGCCGTACGCGTTGTAGAGCGCGGTCTCGACCTGGTTCACGTTCAGACCCAGCGCCGAGATCTTGTCGCGATCCATCTCCACCTGGACCTGCGGGTTCTTGATCTGCAGATCGCTGCTGACGTCTTCGATGCCGGGCAGTTCACGCAGCTTCGTTTCGAAGATCGGCGCCCAGTGATACAGCTCGCTCGTGTCGGTGTCCTGCAGCGTGAATTGATACAGACTGCGCGCGCCCTGTTGTCCGCCGAGGTTGATCGGCGGCTGATTCACCATGTAGACGCGCACGCCGGGGACTTGCGCGAGCTTGGGACGGAGCTCCGCCATGATCTGATCGACGGTCAGGTTCCGCTCGGAGCGCGGCTTCAGGTCCACGCTGATGCGTCCGGTGTTCAGACCGCCGCCGCCCGGACCGCCGCCGACGTTGCTGCTGAAGCCGGCGATGTTCGGATCCTTTGCGACGATCGCGGCGACGTCCTGCTGGTGGCGCACCATCTCGTCGAAACCAATCCCCTGGATCCCTTCGACGCTGATGTTGAAGCGCCCCTGATCCTCGCTCGGCAGGAATCCCTTCGGCACGAGCCCGAAGAGATACACCGTTCCGACGAGCAGGGCGATCGAGATCGCCATCGTGACGACGTGGAAGCGAAGGCTGCCGCGCAGCGTGACGTCGTACAGCTTCAGCCACGCGTCGAACATCCGCTCCATCGCGTTGTAGAAGAAGCCGTGGCGCTGCGTGTGCGGCGGCTTCAGGAAGCGGCTGCACAACATCGGCGTCAGGCTGATCGACACGAACCCCGATACCAGAATCGCGACGCCGATCGTCACCGCGAACTCGTGCAGCAGACGTCCGACGATGCCGCCCATGAACAGCACCGGGATGAACACGGCGGTGAGCGACAGCGTCATCGAGACGATCGTGAACGCGATTTCCTTCGATCCGTCGTAGGCCGCGCGCATCGGCGGCTTGCCCATTTCCATGTGCCGCACGATGTTCTCGAGCATCACGATCGCGTCGTCGACGACGAAGCCGACGCACAACGTCAGCGCCATCAGCGAGAGGTTGTCGAGGCTGTAGTCGAGCAGATACATCACCGCGAACGTCGCGACGAGCGACGCCGGCAGCGCGAGGCTCGGGATGATCGTCGCCGAGACGTTCCGCAGGAACAGGAAGATGACGAGGACGACGAGGATGATCGTCAGCACGAGCGTGAACTTCACGTCGTGCACCGACTCGCGGATCGGGATCGATCGATCCGTGCGGACGTCGAGCGACAGCGCGGCCGGCAGCTGCTCGCGGAACGACGGCAGCAGCGCTTTCACCGCGTCGCACACGGCGACGACGTTCGTGCCCGGCTGTTTCTGAACGGCGAGATAGATCGTCCGCTCGCCCCGGTACCACGCGGCGTTCTTGTCGTTCTCGATGCCGTCGAAGACGTGCGCGACCTCCTCGAGCCGCACCGGGTTGCCGTTGCGGTACGACACGATCATCGGCCGGTACGCCGCGGCTTTCATCAGCTGGCCGTTCGCCTGGACGACGAACGTCTTGTCCTGTCCGTAGATCGTCCCGGTCGGCAGGTTCACGTTGTTCGACGTGATGGCGTTCGCGACCTCGTCGATGCCAATCCCTTTGGCCGCGAGCTGGCGCGGATCGACGTCGACGCGCACGGCGTACTTGGCCGCGCCGAACACGTTCACCTGCGCGACGCCGCTCACCATCGAGATGCGCTGCGCGATCGTCGACTCGGCGTACTCGTCGATCACGGACAGCGGCAGCATCGCCGAGCGGAGCACCAGGAACAGCACCGGCTGATCGCCCGGGTTCACCTTCTGGTACGACGGCGGCGTCGGCATGCCCGGCGGCAGCTGGCGCTGCGTCTTCGCGATCATCGACTGGACGTCCTGTGCCGCCGCGTCGATGTTGCGGCTCAGGTCGAACTGCAGTGTGATGTTCGTGCTGCCGAGCGAGCTCGTCGAGTTGATCGAGTTCAACCCCGCGATCGTCGCGAACTGTTTTTCGAGCGGCAGCGCGACCGCCGACGCCATCGTCTCCGGGCTGGCGCCGGGGAGGCCGGCGTTCACCTGGACGGTAGGGAAGTCGACCGTGGGAAGGTCGCTGACCGGCAGGAGACGGTACGCCATCGCGCCGAACACGATGATCCCCAGCATGATGAGGGTCGTCGTGACCGGGCGCTTGATGAACAACTCCGCGAGGTTCATGGGGCCACCTTCTCGCCGGTCGCGTTCTTCACGCTGACGCGGCTGCCGGGCGTGAGCCGAATCTGGCCGTCGGTGACGACCGTTTCGCCGGCTTTCAGACCGCTCCTGATCACCGTCTCTTCACTGTTGGCGCGGGCCACCGTCACGGTCCGGAGCTCCACCGTCTGATCGGGTTTCACGACGAACACGTACTGACCCTGCTGGCCGTTCTGCACCGCGACCGAGGGGACGACGATGGCGTTCGGATCGGAGGTGAGCGTCACCTGCACGTTGACGAACTGGCCTGGCCACAACCGGCGATCCTCGTTCGGGAACGTGCCTTTCACTTTGATCGTTCCGGTCGTCACGTCCACGGCGTTGTCGATGAAGTTCACGCGGCCGATCGACGGCTTGCCCTGATCGTCAGGCGCCTGCGCGACGATCGGCAGCTGGCCCTGCGCCATGTAGCGCTTCAATTCCGGCAGCCGGGCTTCCGGAATCGCGAACGAGACGTAGACCGGCGTGATCTTGTTGATCGTGACGATCGGATTCGTATCGTTCGCGCGCACCAGATTGCCGGGGTGGACCTGCAGCAGGCCCGTGCGGCCCGAGATGGGCGCCGTGATCGTCGCGTAATCGAGCTGCACCTTGGCGTTCTCGACGACTGCGCGATCGGCGCCGACGGTGGCTTCGAGCGCGGCGGCCTGGGTGGTCATCGTGTCCACCTGCTCGCGCGTGGCGATGCCGCGCTGCAGGAGATCCTGATAGCGCGCCGCCTGTGCTTTCGCGTTCGCGGCCTGCGCGACATCGCGCGCGAGCGTCGCCTGCGCCTGCTGCAGCGCCGCTTCGAGCGGCCGGCGATCGAGCGTGACGATCACCTGCCCCTGCGTCACGTCTTCGCCTTCCTTGAAGTTGACCGAGGTGAGCTCGCCCGTAATCTGCGCGTGGACGGAAACCGTCGACGCGGCGATGACGGTGCCGATCCCTTCGACGGTGATTGGCGTCGTCTTCTGCACCACGGAGGCGGTCGTGACGGGAACCGCGGCATTCAGTCCTCCGCCGCCGCGACCCGACGGCGCCGGTGTCGACTGCACCGCTTCGCCCGAGCAGGCGACTGCCGTCAGTGCAGCCGCGAGCAGGCACGACCCAATTCCACATCGAACGCAAGCACGCATCCGCAACGTCGTCATTCGAATCTCAACGCATCAATGGGATCCAGCGCGGCGGCCTTCCGCGCCGGATAGAAACCAAAGAACACGCCCGTCATCGCCGCGAAACCGAACGCGAGCGCGACGGCGTTCGGCGACACGGCCGTCGGCCACCCCTGCCACAACGTGACGCCCTGCGCCACGGCAAATCCGAGCGCGATGCCGATGCCGCCGCCGAACAGACTCAGCACCACGGCCTCGACGAGGAACTGCATCAGCACATCGCGGCCGCGCGCGCCGATCGCCATCCGCAGACCGATCTCCCGCGTCCGCTCGGTGACCGACACGAGCATGATGTTCATGATGCCGATGCCGCCGACCAGCAGCGACACGCCCGCGATGCTCGCGAGCAGCGCCGTCATCGTCTGCGTCGCTTCCTTGCGCACGTTCGCCATCTCCTCCATGGTGCGCACCATGAAGTCGTCGGGATCGCCCGGCTGGATCTTATGGCGGACGCGCAGCAGCTGCGCGATATTGTCGGCCACCGCCGAGGTCTCGGACGCCGAAAGCGCCGACACCGTGACGTTCTGGATGAACGTGATGCCGCGCAACTTCTTCATCACCGTCGTATACGGCACGAAGATGACATCGTCCTGGTCCTGGCCCATGCCGGATTGGCCCTTGCTCGACATCACGCCGACGACGGTGAAGGGCTGCTGCGCGATGCGAATCACCTCGCCGACCGGATTCGTCATCGGATCGAACAGCTGATCGCGCACGACCGTGCCGAGGACCGCCGCTTTCGCGGCCGTCGCCACATCGGTCGGCGTGAAGAACGCCCCCTGCAGCTGCGGCCACGATCGGATCAGCGGGAAGTCGACATCCGTGCCCTGAATCTGCGTGTTCCAGTTCTGGTTGCCGGCGACGACCTGCGCCCGCGTGTTCGAACCGGCGGCCGCGTACTGCACGCCCTGCATGCGCGCAATCGTCTGTGCATCTTCCGGCGTGAGCGTCGACGCATTTCCCTGGCCCTGCCGCACGCCGCCCGCCATGAAGTTTCCGGCGGTGACGATGATCATGTTCGTGCCGGTCGACTGGATCTGCGCTTCGATCGACGTCTGCGCGCCGGTGCCAAGCGCGACCATCGTGATGACCGCCGCGACGCCGATGATCATGCCGAGCATCGTCAGCGCGGTCCGCATCTTGTTGCGCCCCAGCGCCTTCAGCGCGACCCGAAGAATCATCAACAATGACATGACTATGACCGGCGTAATGCGGACTGCGCATTGCGGATTGCGGATCTACTGCCGATCAACCAATCACTCCGCAATCCCCAAATCACCAATCCCCAATCAATCCGCATTCCGCAATCCTCAATCCGCAATCAAACGGCCTCGGCGGCCGGCGGAAGCGCGGCCAGTTCTTCTCCGGCGTTTCTGCGGCGCCCAATCGCTTTGTCGGCCACGACCTGACCGTCACGGAAGCTCACGATCCGCGATCCGTACTCGGCGATGTCCATCTCGTGCGTGATCAGCACCACCGTGATGCCGCGCTCGACGTTCAGACGCTGAAAGATCCCCATCACTTCGATGCTGGTTTTGGTATCCAGGTTGCCTGTCGGCTCGTCCGCGAGAAGAATCGACGGGTTGTTGATCAACGCCCGCGCAATCGCGACGCGTTGCTGCTGTCCGCCCGACAGCTGGTTGGGATGGTGATCCGCGCGATCACCCAGTCCGACCAGTTCGAGCATCTCGAGCGCCCGCTTGTGTCGATCCGCCGTCTTCATCCCGTTGCCGCCGTAGAGCAGCGGCAGCTCGACGTTGTCGAGGGCCGTCGTCCGCGACAGCAGGTTGAACCCCTGGAACACGAACCCGATCTTCCTGTTCCTCACCGCGGCCAGCGCGTCCTTCGACATGCGCGAGACGTCCTGACCGTCGAGAAAGTACTGTCCCGACGTCGGCCGATCCAGACAGCCGACGATGTGCATGAACGTCGACTTGCCCGAGCCCGACGGTCCCGTAACCGAGAGGAACTCGCCGCGCTGCACTTCGAGATTGACTCCGCGCAACGCTCTCACCTCGACCTCGCCAACCACATAGGTCTTCACGAGATTCTTGGCCGCGATAACCGTAGGCATTCGTGACATTTAGCAATGCGGATTGAGGATTGCGGATTGCGGATTCACTGACGATTGACTCCACAATGAGTCCGCAATCGCATTCAATCCTCCGATCCGCAATCAATCCGCAATCCGCAATCCTCAATCCGCAATGACGCCGACGCGGTCGACTTACCGCCCGCGTCCTTGCCCAAACCCTCCGCGTCCGGGCAGGAGCGGGTTGCCGGTACCCTGGGTCGGAGCCGTCCGCGTCGTGCTGACGCCAGTCACGCCGGTGACCACTTCCGTGTTCTGCGGCAGCTCGGTGCTGAGCAGCTCGGTGTTCGTTCCGTCGGAAATTCCAAGCCGCACTGCCACCGGCTTGAGCTGATGATTCATGAACAGCCAGACGCGGCCGCGCGATTCCACGACCGGCAGCGGCGCGAAGAGCGCATCGATCGTTTGAGCGGTCTGCGGCGCACCAGGCTTCGGCTTCGGCGCCGGCGTGGCCGCCTTTTCGAACGCGCTGACATCCTGACCGTGTCCCTTCATGCGCTCGATGAACTGCTGTTGTTCGTCGGGCGCCATCGACTTGAAGCGATCCATCATGCGCGCCGGATCGAATCCGCGCCCTGAGCCTGTCGAAGGACCCTGTCCTGAGCCCGTTGGCGCAGGCGTGGCCTGCTGCGCGAACGCCGACCCCGGACCGCCCGGTTGATTCGTTCCGCTCTGTGCGTTTCGCCCGCGGCCGCCGGCTCCGTACTGGGTTTCCGGAGGCACCGGTTGATTGAGCGCGGCAAAGACTTCGGCCGTCGGGCGGAATCGCAGCGCCGAGTTCGGCACGCTCAGCGCGTCGGAGCGCTTCGCGATCTCGACCTTCACGTTCGCGGTCATGCCCGGCTTCAACCTCAGGTCGGGATTCGGGACGTCGATGACCGTGCCGTACGTCGTCACGTTCGAGACGACCTGCGGCTGCAGGCGCACCTGCGCGACGGTGCCGCTGAACGTGTCGGTCGGATACGCGTCGACGCGAAACGTGACGTGCTGTCCGGGCCGGATGCGGCCCACGTCGGCTTCGTCGATGTTCGCGTTCACCTGCATCTTCGTCAGGTCGGCAGCGATCACGAAGAGCGTCGGCGCCTGCATGCTCGCCGCAACGGTCTGGCCGACGTCGACGCTGCGCTGCGTCACGATTCCGTCGATCGGCGTCGTGATGATCGTGTGTTCGAGGTTGACCTGGTTCTGATTGACCGTCGCCTGCGCCTGCGTTACCGCGGCCTGCGCCTGCGCAACCGTGGCCTGCTGCGACTGCAGCATCGCCTGCGCCGTGTCGACGGCGATCTTCGCGGCGTCGAGATCGCTCTGCGGAAGGAGGCTCCGCGTGGCGAGCTCCTTCGCGCGCGTGTATTTCTGTTGCGCGTCGAGCAGCTGCACCTTCGTCCGCTCGAGATCGCTCTGGGCTTTCGTGAGGTTCGCCTGGGCCTGACCGACGTTCGCGCGCGCCTGCTGCAGCTGCGCGTCGAACAGCGACGGGTCGAGCCGCGCGATGACCTGTCCTTTCTTCACGATCGAGTTGAAGTCGGCGCCGAGCCATTGAATGTTGCCGGACACCTGACTGCCGACCTGCACCGTGGTCACCGCCTGCAGCGTTCCCGTTGCGCCCACCGTATCGACGATGTCGCCGCGCGTGATCGGCGCAGTGATCACCTGAACGTCGGCGCCGCCGCGGCGGATGTAGTACGCCCCCGCCCCGGCGCCGATGGCCGCGATGATCAACAGAACGATGGCCGCTCGCTTCATGGTTGCGCGTCTTCCTGACCGACCGATCCTTACTGCCCCGCCGGCCGCGCAGTGGTAGCCGCAGTACCCGTGCCGCCGCCGCCCGGATTCAGAATCGTAATGTTCTGCGTCTGAAGTGTCGTCTGCTGGAGCCGTTCGAGTTCAACGAGAGCTTTGCGATAGTTCAAGACCGCCTGCAGTTCGTTCGTCTGGGCTGTCGCCAAATCGCGCTGCGCTTGAATGACAAGGTAGTTTGTCGACATGCCGACCTCGAACTTGCTTTGTTCGGCTTCGAGCTGCTTCTGCGCGAGCTCATGCGCCGCCTGCGCGGCTTGTACACGCTCGGTGGACGTCTGCACCGTGACCGCTGCGGTCGTCACGTCGGTCGCGATCTGAAGCTCGATCTGCCGAACTTGCGCCTGCACCTGATTCAGCTGAATCCGCGCACGCGCAACGGATGCCTCCTGCGAGCTGAGGCCGAGTGGGTACGAGAAATTCAACTGTGCCGTCCAGCGCGGAAAGTGCGAGCCGAGCAGCGATGACACCGCGTCCGCGTATCCGCCAGGGAGCTTGCCATTCGGGAAGCGGTTCACGCCCTGGGCCCCCTCGGGATACGTATATTGCTGACCGCCGAGGCCCGCGAGTCCGTACGTCGTTACGAGATCCAGCTGCGGCTTGAGCTGATCCTGCAGAAACTTGAGCGTGACGTCGTTCGCCTGGGTGTTCTGCTTGGCTATCTCCAGATCGGTCCGCTCACTGAGCGCGCGGCGCAACGCGCCCTCGAGATCGACCGACTGAGGAGCAAATTCAGGATGGTCCACCGGATCGAGTTGCGCGTTCCAGTTCGGGTCCTGTGTGCCGGCAACGATGAGACGTTTGAGCGCGAGCTCGGCGGTGCGCATGGTCTGCTGCGCCGCTGCAAGGTTCTGACGGGCGGTTGCCGCCTGCGACTGCGCCTGCACGACGTCGATCGGTGCCATCGTCCCGACTTCGACGCGCGTCTGGTTGTCCTTGACCAGCTGTTCAGCGAGGGTGACCGAGGTATTCGCGACGTCGACCGATTGCACGGCGAACACGTAGTCCCAGTACGCGTTGCGCACATTCGACACCGTGTTCGTGATCGTGCTCCTAAGCTGCACGTCCGAGATGTTGCGGTTCACTCGGCTGACCTGCAACTGCTGGCGAGTCGAGTCAGTCCGGAAATTGCGCAAGAGCGGCTGCGTGTAAGTGCCTGACCAGTTCGTGTTGAACGTCGGGTTGAATAGGACGTTCAGGCTCGACGTCGTCTGTCGGTTGTTGTTCAACGCAATCTGGAAGGAGCCGCCGCCCCAGGGCACGTTCTGCGCGATGCCCGCGTTGGCGACGCTCTGTGTGGTCTCGACCGGCGAGCCGACCTGGTTGCTGCCCGACAGCGTGCTGGTCGCCGGGTTCTTGTTCGAGGCGCTCGAAAACGTCGACGTCAGCGCCGGGTGATACACCGACGCAATGCCCGCGACCGTGATGTCGCTGATTTCAGGATTCAGGCGTTGAACCGCGATGTCCAGATTGCGATCCAGCGCGAGCTTCACTGCCTCCTCCAGCGACAAGTGCACGACCGGACGCGAACTGGTCGTGGTCTGCTGCCCATCGGCCGCGAACGGCTGCTGCCTGCCCGATTGTTCGGCCGCCTGTTTGATCAGCTCTTTGATGTGCGCGTCGGAAATCTGTTGAGCCCGCGCGGGTGTCGCCGCGCCGCCGAGGGCGAGCGCCGCGGTGAGCAGCCAAATCGATCCCGTCCGTGTCATTACGTCTGTCTCCCTTACTTCTTCGCGTCGCGAGGCGACGTCTTGTGATCCTTCACCCACTGTTCGTGGAGCTTGTTCAACTTCACCCGCTGGTCCGGCGTCAGCACCTGGCGCTCGTGCAGCAGCATCAGCGTCCGCATCTTGTTCATGCTCGCGCGAATGGATTCGACTTTGTCGACCTGCCGCGTCACGGCCGTCTCGTCAGCGTTGGCGCCAATCATCTGCGAGAGCTCTTCTTCCTGCTGATCGAGCTCCTGCTTCTTCTGGCGCAGCTGCGAAATCGCCGCTTGAAAGACCGCGTCGATTTTCGAGACTTGGTCAGGGGTGAGCGTCAGGTCGCGCTGGAACTGCGCGTCTTTCCACCAGGGGAAACCAAACGATTGTGCGTAAACCGGGGCAGTCAGCGCCAGGGCAAGCGCCACCAGCGCAAGCCACCGAATTACCGTCGGCCTCATGCGTAAACCTCAGAGAAACTGTTACTTCCGGGAATACGACGGGCCGCTCGTGTCTATTTAATGAGAGACAAGGTTTTACATTGCGGATTGAGGATTGCGGAGTGCGGATTGATTGAGGATTGGGTGATTGCGGGATTGCGGATTGGATTGGCGATTACTGATTGCTCGCAGGGGGGCCAAGTGCAGCCGATGACCCCTCGGTGCGAGAATGCGCAATCCGCAATCCACAATCAAATCTGCAATCCACAATTCCGGATCCCCAAAAATCATCAATAAATCCGCAATCCGCAATCCTCAATCCGCAATCACTGCGGCTGCGACGTGCTCTTTCCCATCGCAGCCCGCTCCGACGCCCCGAGCAGAATGGAATTGAACAGGAACTTATAAGTCCCGTGCGTCTGCCCGCGATGCTGCGATCGGAAGCCCAACAGGATCACTCGTCCCT
>Ga0075425_100000709_pt1 | contig 31770 bp, 27 predicted proteins | sample SoiMethybrSBSTD4_FD_75300 | JGI IMG/M metagenome (GOLD analysis project Ga0075425, IMG submission 75300) | Bulk soil microbial communities from a Populus tree surrounding site in Tennessee, USA - Soil MetaG P. TD hybrid SBSTD4 | ecosystem: Environmental > Terrestrial > Soil > Tree plantation... | reverse complement strand
GCCTTCTTGCCCGCGCCGGAGACGCCGCTCTTCGAGTCGACGATGACCGGCTGTGCGCGATCGATGAGAAACGTGAGCGGCCGCAGCGCGAGCAGCACCGACGTCGGATAGCAGCCGGGATTCGCGACGAGGCGCGCCTTCGACAGCTCGCCGTTGCAGAGCTCCGTCAGCCCGTAGACCGCTTCCGCGAGCAGCTCCGGCCGCTTGTGCGCGAAGCCGTACCAGCCCGGATAGAGCGACGGCTCGCCGAGGCGGAACGCGCCGGACAGATCGATGACGCGGATGCCGTGATCGAGGATCTCGGGCACGAGCTCCGCCGACGCTTCGTTCGGCGTCGCGAGGAAAACGACTTCCGGCTTCGCCTCGAGCAGCAGATCGAGCGCGAACGGCTCCGCGATCAGATCGGGATACGAAGACGACACCGGTCCGCGTCCGGACGACGAGAAGAGCGCCGCCAGCTCGACGTGCGGATGCCGCGCGAGGATGTTCGTCAGCTCCGCGCCCGCATAGCCGGTCGCGCCGGCGATGGCAACGCGCGTGCTGCGCTTGTTGTCCGTTGTCGGCTGTTCGTGGACTGCGTCCGGAAAAAGTGTGGTCGTCATGATCGTCGAGGCTCCGAAAAAGGGTCCGCGTTTACGCGCGGCGTCGCGGCGAAAGGCGCGCGATCTCGTGAACACGCCGCGCGAAGCCCTGTGCGTCTTCGGCGGAACGAAAGGCGAGGAAGATCGTGTCGTCGCCGCCGATCGTGCCGAGGAGGCCGTCGATCGGAGCGCTGTCGATCGCGCTCGCCAGCGGCTGCGCTTCCGCAACCGGCGTCTTGATCACCACCAGATTCACCGCCGCCTCGGCCGACACGACGAGGTCGTGGATGAGCTGCTCGAGCCGGTGCTCGCGCGACTCGCGCGGCACGAACGTCGCGACCGGCGCGATGGCGTCGGGCGAGACGTAACCGTTCGGCGTTTTCACGAGGCCGAGCTCGCGCAGATCGCGGGAAAGCGTCGGCTGCGTGAGCGAGAAGCCGCGGTCGCGCAGGGCCGAGAGGATCTCGTCCTGCGAGCGGACGGACTGCTCGCGAACGATCGCGAGGATCTCTTCCCGTCTGCGCATGGCCTCGCCGGCCTGTGTATGAATATTCATTGCTCTGAATATTTATGCAAACGGCTGCGGATGTCAATACATTCCGTGAGGGAGTTCGTCACCGTTCTGCGCGATCTCAGGTATGCGCAAGTTCTTCGTTCTGCTCCTGATCCTCGTGTCTCTCGACGCCGCCGCCGCATCAAGGCGGCGTTCCGTGAAAGCACCCGCGCCCGCGGCTCCCACGGGCCAGTGCGTCAACTACGGCTCACCTCGCATCGGCATGAAGGCGTCGTACCTGACGACCTCGCCCGGAGGGAACGTGACGTATCAGGTCACGTACCTCGCGGACACGACGACGCAGGCGCGCACGACGCAGAAGGTGCAGGCGCCGACCGGCAACGCCGACGTCGAGACGACGATGGACTTCGAGACCGTGAAGGCGGCCTTCGATCTCCGCGCCGTGAAGCACATGAACGTGAAGGGAACGACGAGCGCCGGCGGCTTCGCGTTCACGCTGGAGACCGACATCAATTTCGTCCCCTCCATGGTCCTCGGACCGATCGGCGGCTGGTGTCAGGGCGCGAAGTGGAGCGTCCCCGCGACGACGGAGACCATCCGCGTGAATTCGATCGCCGGCCAGCAGCTCACGACGCAGACGACGATCGCCTACGAAGGCGAAGTGCTCGACACGAACGCGATGGTGACGACGCCCGCCGGCACGTTCCGCTGCATCAAGACGAAAGGCCTCACGCCATCCTCATCGAGCACGGACCGCACGATCGCCTGGAACTCGGTCGACTACTACATCACCGTGCGCCAGGAAACGGTCGACGCCTCCGGCAACGTGACGAGCGTGACCGAGTTGCAGAAGATCGAGTGAGGGCGGGCGCGGCGGGCGGGGCGGAACGGGCGGGGCGGAAGTCGAAGGGTCATGGGAGGCGAAAACTTCACTACGGAAAGTTCGCGACGCGTGGTCGCGACGCTTTGATTGACCCTTCGAGTTCCGCCTGGCGGGAGCGTGGGAGGTTTAGGCGGACTGGCATAGTCGCAGCGCAGCATCGCGAAGAGAGCCTTACCCATGCAGGTAGGCACTGACGGTCTCCAGAAATAAATCGCCGAAACCATGAAGAATCTCGCCGACCGCTGCGAGCCCGAGTACGATTCCCAATGCCTGACGCTCGGACTTGCCGATCTCGCTCTGCAGGAGGCTTGTGATTGCTCGTCGCGACGTCTCCGTCTCGGACCCCAATTCGGTCTCCCAGGTTACGATCTCTTCCAACCGAAGGCTACGCAACCTTTCCCGTCGAGCATACTCGGCAATTGCTGCTATTGCCTGAATGGCGACAATCGCGGCACCGCCCCGATTCACCCAATGCGGCTCGCAGCGCCAAACCGCCACGGCAATGCTTCCCGCGGCAATTGCGATTGCTACCGCCACACTGCCGAACAACCCAATGCGCTCGCGCCACACGCCGCCTTCGTTGTAGCCCATTTATCGTCCCTCTATGTATCCCGCTGCCAACGAATACCAGCTATACCCCTAGGTATGATCGCCTTACGCTTCGCATTGCCGCGTGCGGTAAAATGCCGACTGAAGATCGGGTGCAAACACAGCTCGTGACCTTCGCCGATATTGACTGGCGACAGAGAATCGTAACTGAAATGACTCGAGTAATATCGGTCGGTTTCATCTTGGCCGACACCTACGATTCCCATCCGAATGACCATCTCGCCGAACTCAGGCATATCGAACCCGGGCGCAAGCAGTCGGGCTACAGGTCGGCCCTTACGACGCCAGCGAGTTTCCAATTCATCATATGAGAAGACCGTAGGAAAGTTTGCAAATACTGGTTTGCACAGTTTTTCTGCCGCGGGGTAAACGTGTTCGTACGCCTTGAGAATCTCACCCGCGATTAACGGTTCCATGCTTTCTATAGCCTCGGTGATCGATTCCTTTTCAAACCGAATGTACCCGCCTGTACTGCTATGGCTGCTGTTTATGATCTTCTTCAGAATCATTAAGAACTGCCGTGGCAGCAGTTGGGTGTGACGCAAAATATATGTCATGGGTTCTTCGTCGCTCTCATAACGATTGCGAAGCAGTGGTGGAAAGAAGTGCAGCCAAAAGTCGCGGACATCACCTCGCTTATCGAGATCGAGATCGGCGAAACGCATTGCGAGATCAGGTTCGTACAGCTCCAGAAAAATTCGAAACCTATGCGCAGCGATCTGAGCAAGTTCGGTGGCGCTCCAACTCAACTGCTCGACGTTTCCCAAGTCCTTCAGCGCGTTCACAGATGCGTGTCTCACCTCGGGGAATATCTCGGAGGGCAGGCCGAGCTTAATGTGCACGCGCTCATGGCGTGAATTGAAATGCGAAATGAAGCGTATCAACGCACCAAGAATGCGATCAAATGCCTGATCGCCAACGTTATACTCGTCCATCGAGTCGCAGATCAGCAGTGCTCGTCGTTTGGTCTCCGATAGGTGGGCGACCGCTACGCCGAGCGCGTCCTCACGATTCATAGTGCTGATCGAATGTTGTCTGTGTATATGAAACAACGAAGCGATACGCTCGCGAAGTGGTATACCCCACACCATTTCCCGCACCTGCCGCCGGTGATCGTCTTCATGCTGATGAAGATAGTGATACAGCTGCTTTACAGCGTCAGTATGGCGGCCGGCTTCCACTTCGTCATGCGCAAGACGCGCGAAAAAATAGTCGGTGACGAGGCTCTCCCAATCGTCGACAATTGCCTCGATGGGTCGAATACTGGCCGCTTCCCTCATGACGAGACGTTGCAACCGGTCGAATTGTTTATATGTGAGTATGTCGATAACTACATCGTATGAGCGAAAATCGGAGGTGGTGCCGATCTTTGCCTGTTTCGTCTCACGATCCAGGAATGGGCGATATTTATAGCTGTTCAGTAATGCCGTCTTGCCCGAACCGCGTCGACCAATCAATACCGATAGGTCTCGGCGGAGCAGGGTGTTGAAAGACTTATTGTGAATATCGAATAGCTTCGCTGCTACTTCAAGGTCTGCAATCTGCGCAGCGTCCGAGGGCCCGAGCGGCTCGGAAGGAGTAACGTACGAGCGGAGACGTTCTGCAATGCTGGTGTCGGGCATACGATCTGCCACCTCTTCGAGTGATTTTTGAAGCGGACCCACCGTAGGGAGTGACGGGAAAGGCCTTTTCCCTACCCATCCCACTGAAAACGGGAAGGCTTTTGGGCCGCTCAACTAACCTTTGAAGCTGGCAAACCGGTGTAAGTTAGCTCAGGGGTGAAGCCATCCTGCGATGGCGATGGCACCGTTTGCAGATCGCGTTTCGCGGTCCTGCGGTGTGCGCGGCAAACGGCTCCCACCCGTGGCGTTGGCGTGTCGAGCCGGCTTGCAGCCTATGGGCAAAGTCGTTAGGCGCACCGCGAAAGGAGGCCGCACTCGCGCGCTATTTGAAACGGCCAGGGGCGTAAAAGGCTCGATTCGATCCTGATTGGTTTTGATTGAAATGGGCAGCAGGTCAAGAAAGCCGTGCGGTTCATTTAAGGGCAGTCGAATTTGGTCTCCGGCTTGTATGTGCCAAGCCACGGTCTGCAGATGATCAGCGCGTTGTCTGTAGATCAGAAATAACGGAAAGTGATGGAGTGGGAAGCGGCGGACAACGTCGCGTGTTCGGGCGGACTTGTTGCCAATTTCAGGATGGTCTGAGATCAAGCTGTAACCGTTTGAATGTCCTGCCATAACCTGTCGCCCAACCCTGGTGCGTCGGATTCGTAGCGACGCAGCTAGTATTCGATTTCGTCCTGACGAGCCTGGACGGACGAGTAAACTCACCGGCCAAATACATCCCGCTCGATTCGCGCGCGGAACTCATTCCAGTCGGACGTCATGGTTTCTCCGCTGTCGAGCGCAGCGCACCGGCGTTCGATCTCCCTTGCCCAAGCCTCGTCGACCTCTTCGTGATCAGCCTCGTCAAGGCTCTCGAAGAGGCGGGCCGCAATCTCAGCGTGGTCGTGTTCGGCAAGGCTCAGAACCTGCTCGAGCAGAGTGGTGGCGGTGTCGATCATACCGACTCAGTTAACCGAACATGGGCGACACCAGAGCATGACGTTGCTATCGGAGGCGACGCTTCTTGCGTTCGCTGAAGTCATGCTCGATCTGCTCTTCGGCGATGCCGCGAGCGTCTAGCTGCTTCGCGATCTCTTCGGTCATCGCGAGATAGAGCTTGCGCCGCACCGCCATCGGGATCTTTTTCGGATCGCCGAGGGGATAGACGACGGCTGCCGGCTTGCCGTGCTTCGTGACCAGCACGGATTCGTCGCCGGCGATCAGTTCCGCGATGTTGCTTCGGAACTCGCGAATCGAGGCTGTCTTCATTTGGAACCTCCGAGACGATCTTTGCACAGGAAGCGCACATGTGTGTATACCGTCCCTCATGACCCTCCCCCCGTTTGGCGCGGGGTGGTCTGGACGCTTTTATTAACCGTTCGTGTTCCGTCCGAGGTGAGGGTTATACTGAGAGTATGAAGACCGCTGTTTCAATCCCGGATGAGATCTTTGAGAAAGTCGATCGGTTCGCACGCCGCGCGAAGCGCTCGCGCAGTGAGGTGTTCAGCGCCGCGCTGAGGGAATACATGGCTCGACATGCCCCGGATGAAGTCACCGACGCCATCAACCGCGCGGTAGATGAGATCGGAGACCAGAACGACGAGTTTGTCGCCGGCGCTGCGCGTCGCATTCTGGAAAAAACGGAATGGTGATCGCGCAGGGTGAGGTCTGGTGGGCTGATCTTCCGCCTCCTGTCGGCTCAGCGCCAGGCTTCCACAGACCGGTGGTGATCGTCCAGTGTGACGCGTTTAATCGCAGCCGGATTGCGACAGTCGTTTGCATACCGCTTACGACGAACACGCGGTGGTCCGATGTTCCGGGAAACGTGTTTCTGGAGGCTCACGTAACAGGCCTCTCCAGGGATTCGGTCGCGAACGCGTCGCAGATCATTGCGATCGACAAGATTTGTTGACTGAACGAACCGGCAGGATCACGCGCGCCAGGCTGGAACTTGTGCTTGCTGGCATTGACGCCGTCCTGGGCAAGTAGGATTCATCGGCCGCGTTCGCACGGATCGAGAAGTGCTCGGAACGACGCGTGTGTCGCCGGCGCTGCGCGTCGCATTCTGCTTCAGCGGAACCCGAGTTGTTCCGCGCGCAACTGCAGTGCGCGTTTCAACTTGTCGTAGCCGCGCGCCGAGAAGAGATCGGCGTAATGAAGATGGCTCAATGAAGGGGGCACGTCGCACTCTTCGATGCGCACCGGTACGATGAAGATCATCCCTTCCGGTTGTTCTTCGAGAACGTCGAGGGCGAATTTGATCTCGCGCTGCAGATAGCCCGCCTTGTTGACGGAACGCGTCGACAAGCAGACCAGAACGACGTGACTGCGGCGCACGGCGCGCGGGATCTCCTGCTGCCAGTTCTGACCGGGGAGGAGATCTTCTTCGTCGAGCCAGGGCTGGAAGTGGTCGCCCTGCAGACGCGTGTAGAGCTCGCGCACCGCCGGCTTGTCCTCCGATGCGTGGCAGAGGAACACGACGACGTCATTCGTCGTGCGCACGATCGGCACCGGAGGAGTTGTATCCGCTGCGGGTTGCGGCGCCTCGAGGACCTGCTCCGCCTTCGCATCCGACGCCGCCGGAGTCTGCGACGTCACGGCCGCCTCGTCCGGCGCGCGAGCCGGCGAAGCGGCGCGTTGCGCTCTGCGCTTGGGGTTGATGTGTGCATCTTCGAGAGCATCGGCGCGCTCATGCAGATCGCGCCCGGAGTCTGGACCGAATGCGCGCTCGCGATAAGCCGCGAGTGCCCGCAGCTGCGAGACCGCTTCGACGTAAAGGCCTTGGCGCTCGTAGAGCCCGGCCAGCTCTTCGTACGTTTCGAGCCGCGCCGGATTGAGTTTGTGGACGAGCTTCCAGGCGGCGATCGCCTTCAGGTAGAAGCCGTCGCGCGTGTAGTGCCTGGCCAGCTGGATGAGCACGCCGGCGGCGCCATCCTTGTCACCGCTGCGGACATGAAGATCGCTGAGCTTCCGCATCGTGGTGACGTCGCCCGGGTAATACATGAGCACCCGTTCGTACTCCCGCACGGCCCCCGCGATGTCGCGGCGCTGGAGCGCGTCTTCCGCGGCCGCGATCAGCTTTTCGTGGTTTGGCGGCGGACCCGACGAGCGCGATCGCATATCAGCGTTTCCAAGCGTAACTCGCGATTGCCGTAATGCCACACCCCAGCATCGTCAACAACGAAACAATCCCGCAGATCGTGACCAGCGGATTCGCGTAGCGCAGCGCGATGTGGTGCGTTCCTGTCGGCACCTCGAGAGACATCGACGCGAGGTTCGCTACGCCGAGAGGAACGTCACGGCCGTCGAGTGACGCGCGCCAGTACTTGTGCGGGGTCACTGCGAGCACGAGGAGCGCGCGGCCCGACGCGGAAACGTCGAGATCGATGTGCGTCCATGACTGCGCGGAGCGAACGACGGTGCCGGGGGCGGGAGGGAAGGGAGTGCCCTCAACAAAAGCGACGCGCGGGGACCAGGTGCCGCGCTGCACTTTGTCCGCGAAGTCGTGGCGTCCGCCGATCGGTTCGATCTGGTCCGCGAAGTAGAAGCGTGGGTGATCGCCCGCGGGGACGATGGCGACGGGCTGGATTTGCGCCGGGGGAAGAGACGCGAGATCGGAAGGCACGGGACGGAACACGACGCGGTGCTGCACGGCGGCCATCGCTTCGTAGAGCTCGGGCCACTGGCCGGTCCGGCGCCAGATGTCGACCATCGACTGCACGAATTCGCTGGATGGCGTCAGGTAGGTTTGGTCGAAGTCCTGCTCCAGCGCGAGCTCGACGCCCCATCGCGACGGGAACGACGGGAAGATGCCGTTGCGCTCGATCCAGAAGAAACGGCGCACGTCATTGAAGTAGTCGCCGCTCGGCGGATTGCCGTAGCGCCACTCCCAGTCGGCGCGATGGAAGACGCGGCCGGTGATCGGCTGCGAAAGCACCGCCGGTTTCTCGAAATACGCGCGCGGCTCGCGCAGCGCGACTTCGTTGTAATTGCGCGCGAGATCGACCGCCGCGAGGGCGAGCAGCGCCGCGATCCACGGCATCCGCTTCTCGCGCTTGCCGATCTGCCAGATCAGCACCGCCGCGATCGCGCCGCGCATGGCGAGATCGAGCCAGTACATTCGCGGCGAGACCATCGTGAAGCCGGGCGGACGGAATCCTTCGTCCATCGGCGGAACGGCGCCGGACGACGCCAGCGCCGCGATGAGCGTGATCGCGGTCCAGACGATCGCCGCGGTGAGCATCGCGCGCGAGACGCGCCGCTCGCCGCGCGCGAACGCATCGAACGCGATCGCGAGAAGAATCACGAGCAGAAAGATGCCCGTCAGTCCGAATTTTTCCGGATAGCGGAGCGATCGGCCGGGACCGAGGTTGTAAAGGATTTTCCAGAGCGGTGTGTGGATGCCGGACGCGACGAGCCACGAGCCGGCGATGCCGATCAGCAGGAACTTCGTGCGCCGCGTCCAGGTGAAGAGCGCGGCGAGGATCACGATCGCGGCGAGGACGCCGAGGGAGATGTCGGTGAGAAACGCCGCGCCGCCGTTGTAGCGGGTGAGCATCGTCTCGCCGGCGTCGTTGAACATGCTGCGCAGCAGTCGCGGAAACACGAGCTCGAGCAGACGGCCCGGATGCGCGCTCCAGTGCGTGACGACGTCGAACGTGAATCCCATCCTGCGCACCGAGTCGCGCGCGTGATCGAACGCGGGGATGAGCTGCACCGCGCCGGCGATGAATCCCGTTCCGATGAGAAGGGCGGCGTGGGCGAGCCTCCGGAAGGTTGCGCCCCTCACCCGGCGCTGCGCGCCACCCTCTCCCCGCCGAGCGGGGAGAGGGGAGATGAGAGCGTACGCGCCGATGAGCGCCCACGTCTGTATGAGGCTCGTCGGTTCGCCGGTCGTCGCGACGATGCCGAGGAGGATTGCGGTGATGGCGAAGTCGCGGCGGTTCGGATCGCGCAGATAACGCCGCGCGAACAGCAGCACCAGCGGCAGCCACGCCATCGGAAAAAGAATCGGCAGGAGGTTGATGAGCGAGAGCATCGGCCCGCCGATGGCGTAGATGAGCGCGCCGAAAAAAGCGCCGGGCGGCGCGAGGTCGAGCGAGCGCAGCAGTGCGTACATCGCGATCGCGGCGAGATAGAAGTGAATGAGGATGTGCAGGCGAAAGCCGAGGAAGTAGTTCGGGAGGAGAACGAGCAGCTGGAGCGGATACCAGACCTCGTACTCCGGGTTCGCCGCCAGCGGCTGTCCGCTCGCGTAGTTCGGGTTCCAGAGCGGCATCTCGCCGCTGAGGAGCGCCTCGCGCACGATGTGCTTCGACGGGTAGTAGAAGACGGTGAGATCGCGCTCCTGGAAGCAGTTGCCGAGGAAGAGGACGTCGAAGAAAAAGGCGGTGATGATCGCGAACAGGAGCGCGACCGCGACTTTGTCTCCTCGGCTCTGCACTTGCATCAGCCTATCGCAAGGAGACGCCCCCATGTCGCGAGTGGAACCCACCGAGAAAGGCCCCGAATCGCGCGAAGCGGAGCGCGGGCGCGCGAGCGTCGAGCGCGAGCGCCGCGATGCCCCGAGCGCCGGCACCACGCCCGGCAAAGCGGAAGGGGAGGAACGGGATGTCGATGAAGCGCTGAGGCAGCGCGACTAGATCTCGATCCCCACGCTTCGCATCAGCGCCAGCGCGTTCGACTTCGTCACGACGCCCGGCCGCATGCGGTAATCGAACACGACGCGATCGCCCTCGAGGTGATCCTCGAAATGCACGTTCGCGGCGCGCGGTGTGAGGTCGTCCGCGATCTGCGCGAGCGCGAGGTCGTGCGTCGACACCATCCCGATCGCTCCGCGGTCGATGAGGCCGCGCACGATCGCTGCCGCGCCGATGCGGCGGTCGTGCGAGTTCGTGCCGGCGAGCACTTCGTCGAGGAGGAAGAGCATCGCCGCTTCGCTCGCGGCCATCGCGAGAATGTTTCGGATGCGGAGGATCTCCGCGTAGAAACGCGAGGCGCCTTCCTGCAGCGAGTCGTTGATGCGGATCGACGCGCCGATGGCCATCGGTCCGATGCGCAGCGATCGCGCGCAAACGACACTCCCCGCCATCGCCAGCACCGCGGCGATGCCGACCGTGCGTAGCATCGTGCTCTTGCCCGACATGTTCGAGCCGCTGACGACGAGCAGACGCAGGGGTCCGCCGAGGATGATGTCGTTCGTGACGCGGCGATCGGCGGCGATGAGTGGGTGGCCGAGGGCTTTCGCGTCGAAGCCTTCGGCGACCAGGTCGGGCATCGCGAAGGATGGATGCTCGAACGCGAACGACGCGAGCGATGCGAGCGCCTCGATCTCGCCGACGGTCTCGATCCATTCGCCGACGCGCGCGCCGGAGCGCAGGCGCCAGCGCTCGATCGCGACGGCGAGGTTCGGCGTCCAGAGCAGCAGGCCCGCGACCGGTGCGAACAACTGATTGCGCCGCGCGTCGAGCAGCGCGACGAGGCGGCGGAGCCGTTCGATCTCCTTCGCCGCCCCGCGCAGTTTGTCCGCCGCGTCCGTGAGTCTCTTCGATGCGAACGCCTCGGCTTCGATGCGCGCGAGCAGTTGCGCGAGCAACGCGAGTGCTGGTTCGGCGCGCTCGACCGCGGAGACGACCGGCGTCACGCGCGGCGCGAGGATCCGCGTCATCGCGATGATGGCGATGATCGCAACGACGAGCGGCCACATCGGCATGCGCAGCAGCGGGGCGACCTGCGCGTCATGAGTCGCGTTGATCATGCGCGCGGCGAGCTCCGGAATCGAGAGCGCGATGATGGCGGCCGCGATCGTGGGCAGCGCGATCATCGCGATCCGTTCCCATCGCGCGAACGCGACGGCGGGCATCGCGCCCCACGCATCGAGATGGGCCGCCTCGATGTCGCGCGACACCTCGCGCGCCGCGATCGCGACGTCCTCGCGCAGCGCGACGTTGTCCCGCAGCTCGCGCACCGCGTCCTGCCGCGCGCGAATCTCGTCCGCGTTGCGCGCCGGCTCCTTCAGCCACGACGCGAGCCGCGTCCGTCCCGCGCGCGTGACCGCGAGCGAGAGCAATTCGAAGAGCGATCCGCGTCCGAAGAGATCGAAGTCGTCCGCGTACGGATGATGTTCCTCGATGAACTCCGCACCCGCATCGCCGTGTCCCTGCCACGCGTCGTCGATGCGCTCGATGCCGCGTGCGTAAAACGCCGCGCCGCTCTCCGCGCGGTGCCGCGCGCGAATGGTCCGCTCGTGAACCGGAAGGATCGCGACGAAGGCCGCGAAGGGAATGAGCGCGAACCATCCGAACGGAAACGCGACGGCGATCGTGATGGCGATCATCACCAGGCGCGCGATCGAGAGCGCCCGCTCCCGCCGTTGCAGCGCGTCGCGCGCCGCCGTGCGCTCGGCGAGCCGGGCCATGTAGAGCGCGCGCGGATTAGAATCTTCGGATGGCAACAATCGAATCGCTCTTCGCCGATTACGCCTCATATCACCAAACCGCCGGTAACAAGGCCTTCCACCGCCTCGGCATCCCGCTGATCATGCTGTCGCTGATCGGGATGCTCACCTTCGCGGACGTGGTGGTGCGCGGCGTGCGCGTCGATCTGGCGATGGTGCTGATCGCGGCGTCGACGATTTACTACCTCGCCGTGGAGTGGCGTCTGGCGATCCTGATGCTCGTCGTCTCGATCGCGATGTACTTCGCCGGCCGGGCGATGCCGTTCTGGCTCAACGTCGCGCTCTTCGTTCTCGGATGGATTTTCCAGTTCATCGGACACAGCGTCTACGAGAAGAAGCAGCCGGCCTTCTTCCGCAACTTCGTGCACCTGCTCGTCGGTCCGCTCTGGATCCTCAACGATCTCGTGCCGGTCGTGAAGACCGCCCCCAAGACGGCGTGACGCGGCTCGTTCTCGATCGCGTCACGCGCATCGACGCGCCGCTCGACAAAGCGTTCGCGTTCTTCTCGTTCCATCGAAATTTGCAGGAGATCACGCCGCCGTGGGCGCGCTTCCGCATCGCCGCCTGTCCGAGCGATCGGCTGCACGAGGGTGATCGCATCGAGTATCGCTTTCGCGTGTTCGGTCTGCCGATGCGCTGGACCGCGCGCATCACGGCGTATCGCGAGAACGAAATCTTCGCCGATTTCCAGGAGCGCGGTCCGTTTCGTTACTGGCTGCACACGCATTCGTTCCGCGCGGACGGCGACGCAACGGTGATGCACGATCACGTCGAGTACGAGCTGCCGTTCGGTTTCCTCGGACGATGGTTCGGCGCGCGCCTCGTGCGCAGGCGCCTCGAGGCGATCTTCGACTATCGCGCGGAACAGCTGCATCGCGGTACCCTGACCATTCGCCCGTGACCGAGCCCGCACCGGCAGTTCTCGTCGTCGACGATGACCCCGCCATCCGGCGTCTGATGATGATGATCCTCGAGCGCAAAGGCTTTCACGTCGACTGCGCGGCGGACGGCATCGAGGCGGTGCTGAAGCTCGGCGTCGCCGAGTACGACGCGATCATCCTCGATCTGATGATGCCGAACCTCGACGGCTTCACCTTCCTCGAAACGCTCGCCGAAAACGATCCCGAGCGCTTGAAGAAAATCATCATCACCAGCGCCGCCTCGCCGGCCGTCGTGCGCGAGCGCCTCAAAACCATCCCCTTCGATCTGCTGCCGAAGCCGTTCGATATCGATGATCTCGTCAAGAGGGTTAAGGCGAGGATTGAACAAAGCTGATGGCGGATAGCGGATGGCGGATGGCGTTTGCTTCTGCCATCCGCCATCCGCGATCTGCCATCATTCCTCCCGTGCGCGTCCACGGCTCCGACAAGTTGATCATCGACGGCGAGCGTCTGATCCTGCGCTGTCGCGTGCAGAAGATGAACTGGGTGCCGCGCGTGCCGAAGACGATGACGCGGTCCGCGCATCCGGGCACGGCGGTGCTGTGGGACGAGCAGTTCTTCGAGGTCGTGAAGGCGCGTCAGGTCGGGAACTTCTTCGAGTACACGCTCGAGCCGTGGGACGACGTGCACATGATCCGAGGATCGGATCGGTATGACGACGAGACGGAGCAGCATCGGGAGGTCGCGTACCGCACCGAGATCAAACGGCGAACGCAGCGTCGGTTCACGCTGCTCGTCGGCATGTTCGCGGGACACCTTCCGACCGGCGTGCAGGAGCGGATCGGCAATGAGCTCGGCATCATCGCCGCGCGGCTGACGCTGATGTCGACGTTTCCCGGATGGCTGGCCACCGCGATCTGCGCCTTCATCTATGTCGATGCGACGATGAAGGAGCAGCCGAATCCGATTCCGTTGGCGGTGATGCTGCTCGTCTGGTTGATGCTCATCGATTCCGCGATGCGCGCCTTCATCTACTTCTCGCAGTCGCGGCCGATGGGATCGCCTTTCGGATTCGTCGCGTACGCGATTTACTACTACCTCTTCGCGAGCGACCGTTCGAAGCTGCTCGCGCCGGGAGACGACGGCCGAGGGCATCGGCTGTTCACGCTGCCGCCGCCGGATGACGTGCAGTTTCAGGATGATTTGAAAACGTGGGGACCGGCGCTGTCGCTGCTCACGCCGGCCGAGCAGAAGAAGATGGAGGCCGCCGGCTACAACTATCGCGAGCATGCGTATGGTCTCGCGTGGATCATCCTCATCGTCTCGCTGATCGGTTTGATCGCATCCTTCATCGCGCTGCGTGAGCATGGACGCTTCTCCGCCGCCGTCTCGATGCTCGTCGCCGGACTGCTGGCCGTCGAGCAGATCTTCCGTCTGACCGCCTTCTCGCGCGGCCCGGCCGGCAGCATCCTCGGCGTGGTCTTCCGCCCGTTCGTGCGCAAGCTGTTGAGGCGCGGATGACGCCGCGGCAGTCGCGCATCGTTTTACTCGCCTCGCTCGCCGCGCTCGTTCTTCTGACGTGGGGCCGCATCGCGCTGATCGATCATCTCCACGATCAGGGCTACTTCGCGAAGTACGTCGAGTTCGCGGATCGCATCCTCGCCGGACATCCGCCGCGCGATCGCATCGGCGACGTCAGTCCCGCGTGGCTCTGGCTCGTCGTTCTCTTCCGCGCCGCGGGAATGGGACTGCACGCGATCCGCAACACCGAGATCGCGATGCTCTCGCTCGCGGCGCTCTTCGCGGGCATCGCGGCGAAGCGGCTCGGCGGATGGATCGCTGCGATCGCCGCCGCCGCGCTGATCCTCGGCAATCGCGCCGCGCTCGTGAACGCGACCGAGCTCGAGCCGGAGACGTTGATTCTGCTGCTCAACGCCGCGGCACTGGCGGTGCTGCCGCGATCGCCGTGGCTCAGCGGCGCGCTGATCGGCCTCGCCGCGGTCTCGCGTCCGACCAGTCTCGTCACGCTCGTGCTGATCGTTTTGTGGGTCGGATGGCAATCGCAGCGCGCCGCGCTGCAGCTCGCCGCGGCGGCGCTCGTCCCGATCGTGATCGTGCTCTGCGTCAATCGCACGCTGACGGGACAGACGATCATCATGCAGCCCGGCACCGTTTTCTACGAGGCGAACAATCCGCTGTCGACCGGATGCTTCGGCGTGATGCCGCGCGTGATTGCGGACCTGAACGCGGAAGGTCCGGAATCGGACTATCTGCACGTCGCGTATCGCATCGTCGCCGCGCGCGCGACCGGACAGCAGCCCGATCCGCGACTGTCGAATCGCTACTGGAGCGGGAAGGCGTTCGCGTCCATCCGCGCGTATCCGCTTCACGCGATGAAGGTCTTCGCGTGGAAGGCCGTGCTCGCAGTGCATCACTACGACATCTACGACCTCATCACGACGCGACGCAAAGCAGACGAGCTCGCGCGATGGCCGGCGATTCCGTTCGGCGTGTCGTTCGTGCTCGCCCTCGTCGCCCTCGCGCTCTGCGCGGACAAGCGACGCGATCTCGTGGCGCCGCTGCTCATCGCGCTCGCGACGTTCGCCGCGCTGGTGACGTTCAACGTCAGCTCGCGGCAGCGCAATGCGCTTCTCGCGCCCCTCGCGATCCTCGGCGGCGCCGGCGCGGCGGCGATCGTGCGACTGGCGCGGCAGCGCAACGAGCGCGCGTTTCTCGCATTCGGCGCTGCCGTGATCCTCACGCCGATCCTGGGCATCGAAGGCGCGCCGATGCGCGAGGACGCGTACAACTGGTGGGCCACGCTGCAGGGTGATGCGTTCCGCGACGCCGCGATTCAGGCGCGTGCGCAGGGCGATCGCCCGCGCGCGGCGGCGTTTGCGGCCGAAGCGTCGATTCTCCGCATCGAGGAGCGGCCGCTCGTTTCCGCCGCGACGCTCGTTCCCGTCGCACTCGGCGAAGCGACGAAAACGTCCTCGCCGCAGCGCCTCTTCGACATCGCCATCGCGCTCGAAAAAGGGGGCGCGTGGATCGAAGCGAACGCGATCCTCAAACGAATCGCGGATTACGAGCCGCTCCGCGAGAACCGCGCCGTCTCGTCGATCGCGTACTACCGCGCCCGCGCCGCGATTCACCTCCATGCGCCGCCCGCCGTGATCGCGGCGTTCATCGATGACGCGGAGTCGCAAGCCCCCGGCGATCCGGACGTCCTCGCCCTGCGCGCCGTTCTCGGCGACGCGACCGCGCGCACGCACCTCGACGCGCTGCACGACCCCTTCACCCGCGACGACGCGCTCGCCCGCGCCTACGCGGACCTCGGCGACACCGCCCGCGCAAACGCGCTGCTCGAGGGCATCAGGAGGCGGTTGCCGGAGTGGAAGAGGGAATGAGGCATGGGGCATGAGGCATGAGTGGCTGCGCTTTGCGACGAGCCTGGCGAAGCGCCGCACCCATGCCTCATGCCTCATGCCCCATACCGCTTCTCCGCGGCACACCTCCTGCACCTCGCCGAGGCAGTGGTGGTTCGAGCGGAGAACGTTGACGGCAGGCAACGCGTCATCATCGAGAACGCCTCGCCTGAGGTCGATGGCGGTGCGTTTCCCGCGAAGCGTGTGATCGGGGATCGCGTCGACGTCGAAGCCGACATCTTCGCGGACGGTCACGACCTCATCACCGCGATCGTGCTTCATCGCCACGACGGCGAGGACCAGTGGTCGGAAGTGCGCATGCGGCCGTTGCCGAACGATCGCTGGACCGCGGAGATCACGGTCGAGAGCATCGGCTTTCATCGCGTGCGCATCGAGGCGTGGATCGATCACTTCCTGACGTGGCATCGCGACATGAAGAAGCGCGTCGATGGCGGCGCGAGCGACGAGGATCTCGCCGTGCAGCTGCAGATCGGTCTCGCGCAGATTCGCGCCGCGTCCGCACGCGCGACGCCGCGCGATCGGAAGAAGCTCGAGGCCTTCGTCGCCACGATCGAAGGCGATGAGCCGATGCGCGACAAGATCGCGGATCTGCGCAGCGACGATTTGCTCGCGCTGATGTTCCGCAACGCGGAGCGAAAGTTCGTGTCGTGCTATCCGCGCGAGCTCGCGATCGAAGTGGATCGCCCGCGCGCGGCGTTCAGCACCTGGTACGAGCTCTTTCCGCGATCGACAGCGACTGAAGAAGGACGCCACGGCACGTTTCGCGACGTCGAGGCGCAGCTGCCGCGCATCGCGAAGATGGGATTCGACATCCTCTATCTGCCTCCGATCCATCCGATCGGCACGACCTTTCGCAAGGGCCGCAACAATCGCGTGTCGGCGGATGAGAACGACGTCGGCAGCCCGTGGGCGATCGGCGGAACGGAAGGCGGCCACAAGTCGCTGCATCCGCAGCTCGGCACGATGGAAGATTTCGAGCGCCTCGTTGCGGCGGCGAAGCAGCACGGCATCGAGATCGCGCTCGACGTCGCGTTCCAGGCGTCGCCCGATCATCCGTATGTAAAGGAACATCCCGACTGGTTCCTCGCGCGGCCTGACGGCACGATCCAGTACGCCGAGAATCCGCCGAAGAAGTATCAGGACATCTATCCGTTCTTTTTCGAGAACGACACCTGGCGCGCCCTGTGGGACGAGCTGCGCGACGTTTTCGCGTTCTGGATCGGCAAAGGCGTGCGCGTCTTCCGCGTCGACAATCCGCACACGAAACCGCTGCCGTTCTGGGAGTGGTGCCTCAATGATCTGAAGCGCGAATGGCCCGATCTGATTTTTCTGGCCGAGGCGTTTACGCGGCCGAAGATCATGTATCGGCTGGCGAAGGGTGGATTCACGCAGTCGTACACGTACTTCGCCTGGCGGCAGACGAAGCACGAGCTGACGGAGTATTTCGACAAGATCACCAAGCCTCCCGTCAGCGACTATTTCCGCCCCAACGCGTGGCCGAACACGCCCGACATCCTCACCGAGTTTCTGCAGTACGGCGGACGGCCTGCGTTCACGCAGCGGCTGATTCTCGCGGCGACGCTCAGCGCGAGTTATGGCATTTACGGTCCGGCATTCGAGCGTTTCGTGAACGTCGCGCGCGAGCAGGGGAGTGAGGAGTATCTCGACTCCGAGAAATATGAAGTGCGGCACTGGCCTCAAACGGATGACGATCTGACGGAGCTCATCGCGCTGGTGAACAAAATCCGCCGCGAGAACATCGCCCTGCAGCAGAACGTCACCCTGAGATTTCACGAGACGACGAGCGATCAGATCCTCTGCTACAGCAAGACCGCCGCACAGAACGCAATCGTCTGTGTCGTCAATCTCGACCCGAACAACACCCACACCGCCGACGTCGACCTCAATTACGACGTCCTCGGCCTCCAGCCCGACCGCCCGTTCCAGGTACACGACCTCCTCACCGGATCGCGCTTCACCTGGCAGTCGGGACGCAACGCATTGACGCTGAATCCGCAGATCATTCCGGCGCACGTTTTCCGAATCAGAAGGCGGGTGCGCACGGAGAGGGACTTCGAGTATTTCCTGTGAAGGCAAAATCGCAACGTCATCCTGAGCGCAGCGAAGGAACTCTCCTGCGAAACAGTTCCGCAGAAGAGTTCCTTCGCCGTCTTCGCGGCTCAGGATGACGTTGGTGCATGACGTTATGGACGACTGGTACAAAGACGGCATCATCTATCAAACGCACGTCCGTGCGTTCTTCGATAGCAACGACGACGGGATCGGCGATTTCGGCGGTCTGACGGCGAAGCTCGATTACATCCAGGACCTCGGCGTCAACATTCTCTGGCTGCTGCCGTTTTATCCTTCGCCATTGAAGGACGACGGCTACGACATCGCCAATTACACGGCCGTCAATGCGAGCTACGGGTCGCTCTCTGATTTCAAGGCCTTCGTCAGGGAGGCGCATGCGCGCGGGATCCGCGTCGTCACGGAGCTGGTCATCAATCACACGAGCGATCAGCACGCGTGGTTCCAGAAATCGCGGCGCGCGAAGCCGGGCAGCCCGTGGCGCGACTATTACGTCTGGAGCGACACGCCGGAACGCTACAGAGACGCGCGCATCATCTTCAAGGACTTCGAGTCGTCGAACTGGGCGTGGGATCCGGTTGCGAAGGCCTATTACTGGCATCGCTTCTTCTCCCATCAGCCCGATCTCAATTTCGACAATCCCGCCGTGCACGAGGCGCTGTTCAAAGTGCTCGAGTTCTGGATGAACACGGGCGTCGACGCGTTTCGGCTGGATGCGATTCCTTACCTTTACGAGCGTGAAGGGACGACGTGCGAGAACCTGCCGGAAACGCACGTGTTTCTTAGGAAGCTCCGCGCGCACATGGACGAGAAATTTCCCGGCCGGATGCTGCTCGCCGAAGCGAACCAGTGGCCCGAGGACACGCTTCCGTATTTCGGAGACGGTGACGAGTGCCACATGGCCTTTCACTTCCCGGTCATGCCGCGCATGTACATGTCGCTGGCGATGGAGGACCGTTTTCCGGTCATCGACATCATGAGTCAGACGCCGCCGATTCCGGAGAACTGCCAGTGGGCGATGTTTCTCCGCAATCACGACGAGCTGACGCTCGAAATGGTGACCGAGGAAGACCGCGACTACATGTGGCGCACCTACGCGAAGGATACGCAGGCGCGCATCAACCTCGGCATCCGCCGGCGTCTCGCGCCGCTTCTGGAAAATCATCGCGGCCGCATCCATCTGATGAACGGCCTGCTGATGTCGTTTCCAGGAACTCCGGTCATTTATTACGGCGACGAGCTCGGCATGGGCGACAACATCTACCTCGGCGATCGCAACGGCGTCCGCACGCCGATGCAGTGGAGCGCCGATCGCAATGCCGGATTCTCGCGATGCAATCCGCAGCGATTGTTCCTTCCGGTGATCATCGATCCCGCGTACCACTACGAACAGGTCAACGTCGAGCAGCAGCAGTCGAGCCAGTACTCGCTGCTCTGGTGGATGAAGCGCCTCATCGCGATGCGGAAGCGTTATCGCTCGCTCGGCCGCGGAACGATCGAATTCCTGCATCCCGAGAATCGAAAGATCCTCGCGTACGTGCGGCGACTGGACGACGAGATCATCCTCGTCGTCGCGAACCTCTCGCGCCACGTGCAGTGCTTCGAAGTCGACTTGTCGATGTTCCGCGGCATGCAGCCGGTCGAGCTCTCCGGCGCGACGCGTTTTCCCGTCATCGGCGACAAGCCGTATTTTCTCAACCTCAGCCCGTTCGCGTTTTACTGGTTCTCGCTCGAGCGCGCACGCGTTGAAGAGGTCGCGAAGGGCGAGGAGCTCCTGATCGTCAACGCGAAGTCGTGGGAGGAGGCCCTCACCGCACGCCATCGCGGCGAAGTCGAGCGCGCGATCATGAAGTACCTGCGCACGCGCCGCTGGTTCGGCGGCAAAGCCCGCGCGATCGCCAACGTCACGCTTCGCGAAGTCATCAAGCTGAATGGCGAAACGCGGCTCGCCCTGGTCGACGTCGAGTTCGCCGAGGGGGAGGCGCAGCTGTATCAGATCCCGCTGGCGATCGCGCATGCGCGGCGCTCGGGCGAGCAGGAGACCTCGCGGCCGAATGCGATCGCGCGGCTGCGGGACGGCGCGCAACTTTACGAGCCGATTCAGGACGCCGCGTTCGCGGAGATGCTTCTCGATGCGATCGGCCGCAGGAAAACGGCGAAGGGCCCGCGCGGCTCGATCAGCGGAACGCCGACGCGCGATTTCCGCGAGCTGCGCGGCGAGGAGGCGCTCGAGTCGCACGTGCTCGCCGCGGAGCAGAGCAACACCGCGATCACGTATGGACAGCGCCTGTTCCTCAAGCTCTTCCGCAAGCTCGAGCCGGGCGTCAACAGCGATCTCGAAGTGACGCGCTTCCTCAACGAAGAGACCTCGTTCGCCGCGACGCCGCGCATCGCGGGCGCGCTCGAATATCGAGCGACCGCCGCGGCGGAGCCGATCACGCTGGCGATCCTGCAGAGCTACACCGCGAACTCCGGCGATGCCTGGAAATACACGCTCGACGCGATCGGCCGTTACTTCGACGATCTCCTCAGCGATCCGTCGAAGGCGGAGCGCATCGCCAGGGAGATGCCGTCCTCCGACGTGCTCGAGCTCGCGCAGCATCCGCCGTCGGATCTCGCGCGCGAAACCATCGGCGCGTACATCGCCGACGCGGAGACGCTCGGCACGCGCACCGCGCAGATGCACCTCGCGCTCGCGTCGCGATCCGACATTCCTGCGTTCGCGCCGCAGCCGTTCACGCCGCACTATCAGCGCTCGATTTATCAGTCGCTGCGGACGCAGATCGTTCAGACCATCCAGCTCGCGCGCAAGCGATCCGAGGCGGCGGCGCTCGTGCCGCATGAGAAGCAGATGCTCGAGAGCATTCGCGAAGTGATCGGCCACAAAATCACCGGCTCGCGCATCCGCATCCACGGCGACTATCACCTCGGCCAGGTCCTGCACACGGGCGCCGATTTCGTGATCATCGATTTCGAAGGCGAGCCGGCGCGGCCGATGAGCGAGCGCCGCATCAAACGCAGCGCGATGCGCGACGTGGCGGGCATGCTGCGCTCGTTCCACTACGCGCCGTACGTCGTCGTGCACGGCACGACGCCGGGCTCGTACGTCCGAACGGAAGACGTCGCGCTGCTCGAAACCGGCGCGCGATTCTGGCAGCGATGGGTGAGCGCGGCATTCCTGCGCGCGCATCTCGCGGAGAGTCGGCAGGGAACGCATCTGCCGTCGACGCGCGAGGAGATCGCGGTGCTCCTGCGCATCGATCTGCTGCAGAAGGCGCTCTACGAAGTCGCGTACGAGCTGAACCATCGCCCCGAGTGGACGCGCATCCCGGTGCAGGGCGTGCTGGAGCTGCTGGGGTGATGTGATGTCATGGAGCGCCGGCCTCCGGCCGGCCGGTCCGCCGCCTTCCAGGCGGCGCCGGCTGGAAGCCGGCGGAACGGCCGGCAGGATGCCGGCGCTCCACTCCAAAATGATCCTTCGCGAATACGTTGACGCGACCGGCAAGACACGTCGCGCCTCCCGCGCCGCGCTCGCCGCCGTTCGCGACGCGCTTGGCTCGCACGACGAGCCGAGGATTCGCGTCGTGTGGGACGGGAGCGTGCCGTACGGCTATCACGACGATGGCGAGACGTTCGTCATCTCCGCGCCGCGCAAAGCGCATGAGCGCGTTGGGAAAAGCTGGGGCCTGTTCGTGCCGCTCGCGTCCGCGCATTCGCGGCGTAGCTGGGGCGCGGGCGATCTCGGCGATCTGCAGCGCTACTTCGAGTGGTCGCGGCAGCTCGGTGCGGATCTCATTGCCACGCTGCCGCTGCTTGCGGCGTTCGATGACGAGCCGAGCCCGTATTCGCCCGTCAGTCGTTTGTACTGGAACGAGATGTACCTCGACGTGGAACGTTTGCCCGAGTTTCGCGAGAGCGATCGCGACGACGCCGCGATCGCGCATCTCAATCAACTGACCGACGTCGACTACGCGGCGGTGCGCAAGGCGAAGCGCGCGGTGCTCGAGAAGCTGTCGAAGCGATGGACGCCGCAGGACGATTTCGCGAGCGACTACGCGCGATGGCGCGGCGATGAGCACTATCACCGGTACGTGCAGACGCGCCTCGCGGAACAGATCCGCACGCTCGCACCGAATCTCTATCTCGACTTTCCGTTGGGAGTGCACGCGTGCGGTTACGACGTCGCGCGATGGAGCGATTCGTTCGTGAAGGGGGTGTCCGTCGGTGCGCCGCCTGATGCCTTTTTCACCGGCGGTCAGAACTGGGGATTCCCGCCGCTGCATCCCGACGTCATGCGTCTCAACCGTTACGACTACTTCCGCGCCGCGATCCGTCATCACGTCTCGCACGCGAGCGTGCTCCGTCTCGATCACGTCATGGGCCTGCATCGGCTGTTCTGGATTCCCGACGGCATGGAGCCGAAGGACGGCGTTTACGTGACGTATCCGGCCGAGGAGCTTTACGCGATCGTGGTGCTGGAGTCGTGGATGCATCAGTGCGCGATCGTCGGCGAAGACCTCGGCACCGTTCCCGACGACGTGCCGAAGGCGATGACGGCGCATGGATTGCGAAGATTGTTCGTGGTTCAGTATGAGAACGGATCGCGCGAGCCCGCGGCGACCGACGTCGCCAGCGTCAACACGCACGACATGCCGACGTGGCGGACGTGGTCGGGCTCGAATGACCGGCACAAACTCGAGGAGGTTCTCGAACGGCTTGCTGTGAGTGAGGCCGGAATTGTGCTAGTGAATCCCGAGGACCTGTGGGGTGAGACCGTGCCGCAGAACGTTCCCGGCGTGCCGGAGCGAAGCTGGCGGCATAAGTTGCGCGAAGGACTCGAGGCGATGATGGCGGACACGTACGTGCGAAACGTGCTGATGCGCATCGACGAGCGAAGGAAGTGGAATGGAAAACCGCAGTAACAACAACGCCGCCGAGGAGTTGCAAAACGTCGGGGCGGACATCGTGCCGACGGAAACGATCGAGGTCGGCAGCTCGCCGCGCGGGCGCTCGCTTCTCAGCGACTGGGACCTCCATCTCTTCAACGAAGGGACGCATCACAAGCTGTGGGAGAAGCTCGGCTCGCACATCGTCGACGGCGGCGTGATGTTCGGCGTCTGGGCGCCGATCGCGGCGCGCGTCAGCGTCATCGGCGACTTCAACGACTGGAATCCCGACGCGAACCCGCTCGCGGCGCGCGACGACTCCGGGCTGTGGGAAGGCTTCATCCCGAACCTCGGCAAGGGCACGGTCTACAAGTACCACGTCGTGTCGCAGATGAACGGCTATCGCGTCGACAAGATGGATCCGTTCGGCGTGCATCACGAGACGCCGCCGCGCACCGCGTCGATCGTGTGGGACCTCGACTATCAGTGGAACGACGAGGAGTGGATGCGCGATCGCAAGGCGCGCAACTCCTACGAAGCGCCGATGTCGATCTACGAGGTTCACCTCGGATCGTGGAAGTGGAACGACGGACAAGCGATGTCGTATCGCGAGCTCGCGCCGCAGCTCGCCGCGTACGTGCGCGACATGAATTTCACGCACGTCGAGCTCATGCCGGTCATGGAACATCCGTTCTATGGCTCGTGGGGCTATCAGGTCACCGGCTACTTCGCGCCGACGAGCCGCTACGGCACGCCGCAGGATTTCAAGTACCTCGTCGACGTGCTCCATCAGGCCGGCGTCGGCGTCATCCTCGACTGGGTGCCGTCGCATTTCCCGACCGACGGCCACGCGCTCTCGTACTTCGACGGCACGCATCTCTACGAGCACGCCGATCCGCGCAAGGGCTTCCATCCCGACTGGAGCTCGCTGATCTTCAACTACGGCCGCAATGAAGTGCGCTCGTTCCTCCTGTCGAGCGCGCTCTACTGGCTCGACGAGTACCACGCGGACGGACTGCGCGTCGATGCGGTCGCGTCGATGCTCTATCTCGATTACTCGCGCAAGGCGGGCGAATGGATTCCCAACGAATTCGGCGGGCGCGAGAACATCGACGCGATCTCGTTCCTGCGGCGCCTCAACGAGGACGTTTACAAAGTGCATCCGGACGTGCAGGTGATCGCGGAGGAGTCGACGGCGTGGCCGATGGTGTCGCGGCCGACGTACGTCGGCGGACTCGGATTCGGCATGAAGTGGGACATGGGCTGGATGCACGACTCGCTGCGGTACTTCTCGAAGGATCCGATCCATCGCAAGTACCACCACAACGACCTCACCTTCCGGATGATGTACGCGTTCACGGAGAACTTCGTGCTGCCGCTGTCGCACGACGAGGTCGTGCACGGCAAGGGCTCGCTGATTCGCAAGATGCCCGGCGACGACTGGCAGCGCTTCGCGAACCTGCGCCTGCTCTTCGCGCACATGTACGCGAATCCCGGCAAGAAGCTGATCTTCATGGGCGGCGAGATCGGCCAGTGGCGCGAGTGGAATCACGATTCGTCGCTGGACTGGCACCTCCTCGATTTCCCGCTGCATCGCGGACTCGCGCGCTGGGTCGAGGATCTGAACAAGCTCTATCGCGACGTCCCCGCGATGCACGAGCTGGACATGCATCCGGACGGCTTCGAATGGATCGACTGCTGCGACACGGAGAACAACGTGACCAGTCTGATGCGGCGTTCGAAATCGAAGCCCGATGAGATCGTCGTCGCGGCGATGAACTTCACGCCGATTCCGCTGCACAACTATCGAATCGGCGTGCCGCTCGGCGGCGCGTGGAAGGAGATCCTCAACAGCGACGCGACGCTCTACGGCGGCGGCGGTCAGGGCAACATGGGCAGCGTCGAAGCGGTGCCGATTCCGCTGCACGGGCGCAAGTGGTCGATAACGCTGACCATCCCGCCGCTCGGCGCGGTCTTCCTTCTGTCGCAGCCCGGCGGGAATGTCACCGAAGCGGAGGCGAATCTGGAGGAGGTCTTCGTCTGACCTCCATCCCCGGCCACGAAACCTTCCCGCCCGTCGGTGAAGCAGGCCCCGCTCCGATCGGCATCCCCCTCGGCGCGCAACTCATTCGCGACGGACGGTGCGTGTTCCGCGTGTGGGCGCCGAAGCGGGAGAAGGTGGATCTCGTCATCCTGAGCCGCGGAGACGGCGAAGGAACTCTTCGACGAGACTGTGGCGCAGAAGAGGTCCTTCGTTCCGCTCAGGATGACGGGAGAAAAGTCGTCCCCATGTCGAAGTCGCCCGACGGTTATCACGAAGTCGTCGTCGACTGCGCCGAAGGCACGCGCTACTTCTTCAACGTCAACGGCATCGATCGTCCCGATCCCGCGTCGCGATCGCAGCCGGACGGCGTGCACGCCGCGTCGGAAGTCGTCGGACGCGATTTCGAATGGCACGACGATGAGTGGAAAGGGATCGCGCTCGAGGATCACGTGATCTACGAGCTGCACGTCGGGACGTACACACCGGAAGGCACGTTCGATGCGGTGATTCCGCATCTCGACGCGCTGCGCGACCTCGGCATCACCGCGATCGAGCTGCTGCCGATCGGACAGTTTCCGGGCGCGCGCAACTGGGGGTACGACGGCACGTACGTCGGCGCCGCGCAGGCGTCGTACGGCGGGCCGCGCGCGCTGAAGCGATTCGTCGATGCGTGTCATCAGCGCGGCCTCGCCATCCTTCTCGACGTCGTCTACAACCACCTCGGACCCGAGGGGAACTACACGGCGGAGTTCGGGCCGTACTTTACGGATCGCTATCGGACGCCGTGGGGCCGGGCGGTGAATTTCGACGGACCGCTCAGCGACCACGTGCGCTGGTTCTTCATTCACAACGCGCTGCAGTGGCTGGACGAGTTTCACATCGACGGCCTGCGCGTCGACGCCGTGCACGCGATCGTCGATCACTCCGCCGAGCCTTTTCTGCAGGACCTCAACAACGCCGTGCACGCGCTCGCGGCACGCACGGGACGGCGCATCTGGTCGTTCGCGGAGAGCGATCTCAACGATCCGCGCGTGATCACGTCGGCCGAGGATTACGGCCACGGATTCGACTCGCAGTGGAGCGACGACTTCCATCATTCGCTGCACGCGATCCTCACCGGCGAGCGCGATGGCTACTACGAAAACTTCGGAAAAGTGAGCGACTTCGCGCGCGTCTGGACGACCGGTTATCTCTTCGTTGGCCAGCACTCGACGTATCGCGGCCGCAAATACGGAGCACGGCCGAAGACGCGCAGCGGCGCGCAGTTCGTCGTCTTCGCGCAGAACCACGATCAGGTCGGCAATCGGATGATGGGCGAACGGCTCGTGCAGATCGCCGGCCCCGCGAAGGCGCGCCTCGCCGCGGCGGCGATCGTCCTCTCGCCGTTTCTGCCGATGCTGTTCATGGGCGAGGAGTACGGCGAGCGCGCGCCGTTTCAATACTTCACCTCGCACGGCGATCCGGATCTGATCGAAGCCGTGCGCAAAGGCCGTCTCGAGGAGTTCGACGACTTCATCTGGAACGGCATCCCTCCCGACCCGCACGACCCGGCGACCTTCGAGCGCTCGAAGCTCTCGCGCGCCGAGGATGCGTCGCTGCGTGCGCTGTACAAAAAGTTGTTCGCGCTGCGTCGCGAACTTCCCGCGCTACGCTCGCTCGATCTCGATGCGGTGGAAACGTTCGCGGACGACGAGAAGCGCGTGCTCGTCGTGAAGCGTGAGGATGTGCTCGTCGCGTTCAATTTTTCCGAGGAAGAGGTCGTCATCCTGAGGCGCGAAGACGCCGAAGGACCTCTTTCGTCGCTGACTGTGGCGACGAAAGAGTCCCTTCGCTCCGCTCAGGGTGACGTCCTGCTGACCCTGCCACCTTTGTCGTTCGACGTCCGTTACGGCGAGGCCTTTGCAACCTCAGCCGTCTGATGTATCGCGTTCCCGCCGCAACGTACCGCCTGCAGTTCAACGCGCAGTTCACATTCGCCGGCGCGCGCCGCATCGCCGCGTACCTCGCGCGGCTCGGCATCACTGACATCTACGCGTCACCGATCCTCAAGCCGCGCAAGGGCAGCACGCACGGCTACGACACCGTCGACGCGAGCGCGCTCAATCCCGACCTCGGCACCGATGATGATTTCACCGAGCTCACCGGTGAGCTCGATCGCCACGGCATGGGCTTCCTTCTCGACATCGTGCCGAACCACATGGCCGCGACGCACGAGAACGCGTGGTGGGCGAGCGTGCTCGAGAACGGACGGCAGTCGCGATTCCTCCACTTCTTCGACATCGACTGGCGCGACGAAAAAGTTCTGCTCCCGATCCTCGGCCGGCCCTACGGCGAGACGCTCGAGACCTTCGAGATCCAGCTCGGATTCGATGCGGAGGGTTTGTTCTTCACCTACTTCGACAAACGTCTGCCGCTCGCGGCGCGGTCGTATGCGCAGGTCCTCCGCGATTGCGTCGACGTGCTGCCGACGGAAGGCATCGCCATCGAGCTGCGCGAGCTCGTCGAGAACGAGACCGTCGTCGCGAACAGCCGCTTTCTCAAGGACACGCTTTGGCGCATGCACGAGGAGTCAGCCGAGTTTCGCGATGCGCTGCAGCAGGCGATCGCGCGTCTCAATCGCGATGCCGACGCGCTCGATCGATTGCTCGACGCGCAGTGGTATCGCCTCGCGTACTGGCGCATCGCGAGCGAGACCATCAACTACCGCCGCTTCTTCGACGTGACCGATCTCGTCGGTCTCTGCATCGAGAATCCGGAAGTCTTCGAGGCCCGCAACAAACGCATCCTCGAGTGGATCCTCGACGGCAAGGTCACCGGTCTGCGCATCGATCACATCGACGGTCTCTACGATCCCGGCGCTTACCTTGCCAAACTGCAGCACCGTCTCGGCGAGTTTTACGTCGTCGTCGAGAAGATCCTCGCGCGCGACGAAACGCTTCCGCCGTCGTTCCGCGTCGCGGGCACTACCGGGTACGACTTCATGGACACGCTGAACGCGGTGTTCGTCGATCCGGCGGGCCTCGCGAAATTGCCGGCCGGCAACACGCCGCCGTTCGACGACGTCGTCTACGAGCGCAAGAAGCAGGTCATCCAGGAGCTCTTCTCCGGCGAGATGCGCGCGCTCAACAATCACCTCGTGTCGCTCGCCGTGGCCGATCGCAACGCACGCGACTTCGCGCCGAGCGAGCTGCTGGCCGCGCTGATCGAGATCACCGCGTGCATGCCGGTCTATCGGACGTACGCCGATTTCGGGCAGGACTTTCTGCGCCGCGCGATCGAAGAGGCACGGCGCCGCGCCGGGAATTCAGTCGATGCGCGCGTCTTCCGTTTTCTCGAGCTGGTGTTGTTCGTCGAGCCGCCGTCGTACATCGCCGGCGAGCGCGAACGCTGGCAGCACTTCCTCGCGCGCTGGCAGCAGTTCACGGGGCGGGTGATGGCGAAAGGCGTCGAGGACACGGCGTTCTACAACTTCAATCGCCTGGTTTCGCTCAATGAAGTCGGCGGCGATCCCGGCCGCACCGATTTCGATCCCGTCGCCGAATTTCACGCGCGCAACGTGCGCATCGCGCGCGACTGGCCGCTGACGCTCAACGCAACGTCGACGCACGACACCAAACGCGCGGAGGACGTGCGCGCGCGCATCAGCGTCCTCTCCGAGATTCCCGACGAGTGGGCGCGCATGGTGCGGCGCTGGTCGAAGCTCGTGCCGCCGCCCGATCCGAATGCCGCGCTGCTCGTGTATCAGACGCTCATCGGCGCGTGGCCCATCGACGCGCAACGTCTCACGCAATACCTCGAGAAAGCCGCGCGCGAGGCGAAGACGCATACCAGCTGGATCACTCCGAACGATGAGTACGAATCCGCGCTGAAGAACTTCGCGACGTCGCTTCTCTCCAGCGACGCGTTCCTCAAGTCATTCACGCGCTTTCAGAAGCGGATCGCGTTTCACGGCTTTCTGAACTCGCTCGCGCAGGTCGTCCTCAAATCGATGTCGCCCGGCATCCCCGATTTCTACCAGGGCACCGAACTGTGGGACTTCAGCCTCGTCGATCCCGACAACCGCCGCCCGATCGACTACGCCGCACGGATGGCGATGATCGATGACCTTCCCGACCCGCCCACTCTGCTCCGCCACTGGCCCGACGGCCGCGTGAAAATGTTCGTGACGATGCGCTGTCTCGCGACGCGCGCGCGCCTCGGCCCGGAATACACCGCCCTCGATGCCGGCCCCAACGCCATCGCCTTCACGCGCGGCCCCGTCGCGATCGTCGTCCCGCGCCTGACGACGCAGCTCGTCAAACCACCGCACCTCCCGGTCGGAGAAACGTGGGCCGATCGCACGCTCCCGCTGCGCGGCAAATGGCGCAACGTGTTCACCGGGCGGGAGGTGGAGGGGGCGGGAGATTTGTTGATGCGGAACGTACTGGAGTCATTCCCGGTGGGTGTTTTGGAGGAGGCGTAGACTACAAAAGATGGCACCGCAGACGTCCACCAGGCTGACTTACGAGGACTACCTCGAGATCCCGAACGACGGTCGCCGCTACGAGATCATCGATGGAGAGCTGTACGTGAATCCTGCACCTTCGACCAGACATCAGATTGCGGTCGGCAATCTTCACGCGCTGCTTTGGAACTTCATGCGCGCGCGTCACACCGGAACCGTGTATGTCGCTCCGTGCGACGTCATTCTTTCCGAGAGCGACGTCGTGCAGCCTGACGTTCTCTGGGTCATCTCGGCGCATTCAGAGCTTGTCACCGACCGCGCTGTCGAGGGCGCTCCTGACCTGGTCATCGAAGTCCTCTCGCCGTCGTCCGCGAAACTCGACGAGAAGGTCAAACGCACCCGCTACGAATTCTTCGGTGTCCCCGAGTACTGGATCGTCGATCCCGATCGCGAACGCGTTCGTGTTTTTCGTCAGCGAGGCCGAAGTCTCGAGCTGGTGTCCGAGCTCACTGGCAGCGACGCGCTGACCTCACCGGCGCTGCCTGGATTCTCAATCGCGGCATCGGATGTTTTTCACGCACACGAGGCTTAGTCATGACCGTCGAGACCACAGCGAAGGTATGGACCTGGGAAGACTGGGAGAATCTCCCCGATGAGGAAGGCAAGCATTACGAGATCATCGAGGGAGAGCTGTTCGTGAACGCATCGCCGGTGCCACGTCATCAGCGGGTCGTGAAGAATCTGCTTGTCTACCTGGAGCTCTACTTCCGCGAACACGGCAACGGCGAAGTGCTGCAGTCTCCGATTGGTGTCGTCATCAGTCAGATCAATGTTGTGCAGCCCGATCTCGTTGTGATGGTGAAGAACGGCGCATGGACGATCGACGATAAGCGCATTCATGGTGCGCCCGATCTCCTGGTCGAAGTCGTGTCGAAGGGAAATCGGCGACACGACGAGGTCAGGAAGAAGGCGATCTACGAGAGCTACGGCGTGCAGGAGTACTGGATCGTCGATCCCGAGGCTGAGCGCGTGAGGATCTTCCGTCGCGGAGGCGAGAGATTCGTGCATGCGGCCGACGTCAGCATGGAAAGCGGCGGCGATCTGACTTCACCGCTGCTTCCCAACTTCTCGCTCGACGTGGCGGACGTTTTTCAAATACCCCGCTAACCCCACCACCGCGCACGGCACCCACACCCACACCACCTCACTCATCACCACCGCGAGGCCGCGCGTGCTGAAGAAGCGCGCGCCGATCGGGGAGACGCGGATCGGGCGCCAGGGGAGGAAGTGGCGCGTGTTGTCGAACGGCGCGAAGAAGGCGATGCCGAGGCCGCCGGTGGTCATGGCGTCGAGGAGGCCGTGCGACATGGCGCAGAGGAAGAGAAACACGAATGCTGTGCGAGTTCGCGAGACGAGCAGCGTTGTGATCGAGGCGATCAGCAGCGCGAAGACGATCGAGTGCGTGAAGCCTCGATGACCGAAGGGATGCGCGTAGGGAATGCCGAGCGCGAATGCGGCGACGTCGCCGTCGGGAAGGATCGAGACGACCGCGCCCGCGACGATCACGCGACGCGGGAGATCGCGGAACCACGTCGCCGTCAGCGCGATCGCGGGATGTGAGAAAACCGTCGGCACGTCAGACCCGCCCGCACAGCTCGGCCAGCCGCCGCAGTTTCGCCGCGTGCTCGTGCATGAGTGCGCCCGCGAGCATGCGCCAGCTCCAGTTGTCGTGATGCTCGCCCGGCGTGTTCATGCGCGCGTCGCTGCCGAGCGAGAGGATGTCCTGCACCGGAACCATCGCGATCGTCGCGACGGAGTTGTACGCCGCGCGGATGAATGCCCACGCGATATCGTCGTCGGCTCCGAGGTAGAGGCGCGCGGTCTCGCGCTCATCGTCGCTCGCCGACTCGAACCAGCCGCGCGAGGTGTCGTTGTCGTGCGTCCCGGTGTAGACAACCGTCTGCGGATCGAATCGATGCGGCAGATGCGGACTGTCGTTCTGACCGAATCCGAACTGCAGGATCTTCATCCCCGGCACGCCGATCGCGTTGCGCAGATCGTGAACGTCCTCGGTGATGAAGCCGAGGTCTTCGGCGATGAGGGGCAGGTCGCCGAGGGCTTCGCGCAGCGCATCGAAGAGCGCGACACCTGGGCCGGGCATCCATCGGCCGTGCACCGCGGTCTCCTCCGTCGCGGGGATTTCCCAGTACGCCGCGAAGCCGCGGAAGTGATCGAGGCGGATGACGTCCGCGAAACGGAGATTCGTCCGCACGCGTGCGATCCACCATCGAAACCCCGACTCGCGCATGGCATCCCATCGATAGAGCGGAT
>Ga0075425_100000708_pt1 | contig 31770 bp, 26 predicted proteins | sample SoiMethybrSBSTD4_FD_75300 | JGI IMG/M metagenome (GOLD analysis project Ga0075425, IMG submission 75300) | Bulk soil microbial communities from a Populus tree surrounding site in Tennessee, USA - Soil MetaG P. TD hybrid SBSTD4 | ecosystem: Environmental > Terrestrial > Soil > Tree plantation... | reverse complement strand
TTGACGTATCGCTGGTCGAACACCGCCGGCATCGGTTTGACGGCTTCGAGCTCGGAGCGCACCTGATCGAGCTGCGACTGCTCGAGCACGCCGGCCGTGCGTGCCGCTGCGTAGCAGTCTTCTTCGAAGATGTCCCAGCCGCCAAAGACGATGTCGTCGAGCCCCGCGAGTGAAACGAAGTCCTTGATCTTCGGCGCCCGCGCCTCGGTCCGCTTCCCGAGGCGAATCGTGCCCATCTGAGTGAGCGAGCCGATCGGCAGGGCCAGTCCCTTGCGGATCGCAATCACGCCGGCGATGGTCGTCGTGCTGACGGCGCCGAGACCGACGAGCAGAACACCAAGTTTGCCGCGTGCAGGGGCAATCTCAACTGGTGGAGTCACAATCGGCCACTATATCATGGCGAAAATGCGCTGGTTTCTGCGCGAAACGACGGTCGGCCGCGAGCCCCTGGCGGTGTCGATGACGAGCGTGCGGGCCGGCGAGCGCGTGCTTCAAGTCGGCGTCAACGACCCCGCAATCGTTCATGCGATTGCGAACAAAGTCGGCATCACCGGACTCGCGATCGTCGTCGTCCCCAACGATGCACTTGCCGATCGCGTGCGGGGGTATACGGCGGACGATTCATCCACTGCCGAAGTCCGGATCGAACCGCTCGATCATCTGCCGTTCGAGGACCACGCCTATGACGCCGTGGTCATCCACAACACGGAAGGTCTTCTTCCTGGCCTCGACGCGGATCTTCGAGCGCAGGCCGTGCGCGACTGGTTGCGCGTTCTTCGAATCGGCGGACGGCTGATCGTGCTCGATCCCGGCAAGCCGAGCGGCGTCCGCGGATGGCTGGGCGGCGGGTCCCGCGGCCAGTCACGCGACGCGGGAGGCGATACGATCTCGACTCTGCAGTCGGCGGGGTTGGGCTCGGTTCGCGTCCTCAGCGACCGCGACGGGTATCGCTTCATCGAAGGGGTCAGACCCCGCTGACGTCCCGTTCTGGGGTCAGACTCCAGCTAAGTCGCTGACCCTCGATGAGGACGGCCCGTTGGATCCGGTCGAGAGGGTCGTTCAGATCTGGCGCGAAACGCCGCCACATGTGAGGCAAGGCTTTTGCCTTCTCCCCTTTCCGCCAGGTGTCAAGCCTTTCAGACGTCTTCACGGCGGACGAGATCGCACGCGCCTCAGGCGTGCCGCGCGAAGCCGTGGAGGCGCTGATCGCGTCGGGCGATTTGCGGCCGCAGCCGGGAACTCCGTTTTTCTCTGGACCAGACGCGTTGCGTGGCGGCCGACAGGCACGCGAAATCGCTTGCGGTCTCGCGGAGGACCGCTGTCGAATCGAGCCCGATCTCTTTTCGCCGGCCTCGTACCTACCTGCAGGACTGGGCGAGCGCCGTCCGGTCCCGACGCTTGCGGCGTGGTGCGTCCAGGCAACGCTCGTAGTGCTGATGATTTGGTTCGCCTCGAGGCCGGGTGAGACCGCTTCGTCCACAACACCGGCGCCGCGGCTCGTCTTCCTCGCCCTGCCTGGACCAGGCGGCGGCGGAGGAGGCGGTGGCTTGAAGCAGCCCCTGCCCGCGCCCAGGCTCGAACGAACCGCTCACCGATCCACCGTCTCCGTGGCGGCGACGTCTGCCAAACCGGTGTTGGCGACCGCGCGACGCGTCGAGACCACACCGCCGGTTCGGCCTGCGCCACGGTCCGACCCCGAGCCGCGTGCACAGGAACCGCTGCCATCGCACGTCCTCGTGGCACCGGTCGCCGCGTCGGGGCGTGAGCGACAGCGCGAGGGCGACATCGCAGCGGTGAATCGCCGCGATGAGAGTCTCGGATCTGGGTCGGAAGGCGGTGCGGGTGCGGGCCGCGGGACCGGCAATGGTCCTGGCCTGGGCGCAGGTATCGGGCCGGGTTCGGGCGGCGGAACCGGCGGCGGCCCATTCCGGCCGGGCAGCGGCATCGAACCACCCCGCCTCTTGCGAGAGGTGAAAGCGATCTACACCGATGACGCGCGGCGACGAGGGATCACCGGCGACGTGGACCTCGAGATCGTCGTGAAGCGCGATGGCACGGTAGACGACGTGCGCGTGCGTCGCGGTCTCGATGCGGGACTCGATCAGCGCGCGATCGCCGCGGTTCGTGAATGGCGGTTTGCACCTGCGCGGCGGCAAGGCGAGGCCGTCGATGTCATCGTTGAAGTGTCGGTGGAGTTCACACTGCGGTAGGCGATGATGCTGATTGTCACGATCCTCTCGCTTGGAATGGCTGCCGTGAGCGGCACGCTGGTGTGGCGCGTTCTACGAGCAGACCGTCTCAGATCGGCGGCTCGTGTGGTCGCGCTCGAATCGGCGATCGATCGCGATGCCGTCGATGAACACGCGGTCAGCGACTTCGCGTGGGAGACGCCGCCAGCGCTCATCTTGCGGGACGCTGACGATCTGCCTCCCGCCGACGATGTCTTTGAGCAGCAGCGCTCGTTGCGGCACCGCACGCTGCTCACCGCCGCGGTCAGCCTCGCTGGCGGCATCGTCGTGATCGTGCTGATGGCGATGTTCGCAGATGATTACGATCAGGCATCAGTGGCACCCGACGGCGGCGGACAGCAGAGCCTCGAGCTGCTCTCGATGACGCACAATCGGGAAGGCGCCGCGCTGGTGGTGAGCGGCGTCGTGCACAATGCCTCGCACACGGAAACGGCGCCGCTCACCACCATCGTGACGGCGCTCGATCACGACGGACTGGTCGTCGCACGCGGTTCCACGTCGCTGACGGCGTTGGGTCCCGGACGGACCGCGCCTTTCACGGTACGCATCGATCACCCCGGTCCGCTTGGCCGCTATCGCGTCAGCTTTCAAACGACAGCCGGCGTGCTGCCGCACGTCGACCGGCGGGGCGCAATGGCGTATCCGCATGCGGTTGCGGAATGAGATGCGGAGGAGTGCATTGATGCGGCCTTCCAGTCCACTGCTCCTCACGGCAGGCGTCCTCGCGTGCGTGGCATCGATTGGCGCGCAGAATCAACGCGCGCAGACTCAGGACGGCTTCCGGTTCAAGAGCGGCGTCGATCTGGTGAACGTCACCGCGACCGTCACCAACGAGGATGGTCGCTTTGTCGCCGGCCTCCGTCGAGAGGACTTCAGCGTTTACGAGGACGGCAAGCTGCAGGAGGTCTCGCACTTCAGCGCCGATCGCGTGCCTGTGAGTCTCGGCATCGTGCTCGATGCGAGCGGCAGCATGACACCCGACAAGATGTCCGCGGCTCGAGCCGCAATCGATCGCCTGATTTACGACCTGCTCGACAAGGACGACGAACTGTTCTTCGTCGAGTTCGCCAGTCGCGCGGAAATGACACAAGGGTGGACGAAGGATCGACAGTTGATCAGCCGTGCCGTGAAGGCGGTCGAAGCCTCGGGTGGTACGGCCATTTACGATGCGATTGCGAAGGCGATTCCCACGGCGCAGTCGGGAACGAACAGAAAGAAGGCGCTGCTGCTGATCTCCGACGGTAACGACACCAACAGCAGCATGCCGGCGGGCGAGCTGCGACAACGCATTCGCGAGAGCGATGTGCTCGTCTACGCGCTCGGCATCGACGGCACGCGTTCGCGAACGTTCGAACCGGATCGACCGCCAGTGCAGCTGCCGATCCCGATTCCGTTTCCCTTCCCTGGCGGCCGGCGACCCGAGCCTCGCTTTCCACCGACCGGTGGCGGCGGGAGCGCTCCACCGATTGGTGGGGGCGGGAGCGGCGGCGGCAGCCGCTCGAGTACGGCGGGCGATCGGGTCAATGCAGATGCCTTGCGCTTGATTACCGACGACACCGGCGGTCGCACCGAAATCGTGCGCGGATCGAGCGGTCTTGGACCGGCCACGGCGAGGATTGCCGATGAATTGAGCAAACAGTACTACATGGGATATGTGAGCACCACGGAACGCGATGGGCGATGGCACGCGATCCGTGTCGAGGTCCGCGATCGCCGTCTCACAGTGCGCGCACGCCGCGGCTACACGGCCTCGTAGTTCCGCCTCCGCCCGGTTCGCTCGCGAACCGCCAAGAGATACTGGGAACTGATCAAAGCGCAAACGGCATGTCAAGGATGCGCCCTTGATTAGATATCATCGCAGTCGTGTCGATGTTCCTGATGGTCATCGGGCTCAGCCTGCTGGGCGGGCTCGGAGGACTGCTCGTCGCCTCGGGCGTGCTCCTGGTGAACGATACGACGCGGGCACGCATCATTCCGTGGTTGGTCAGCTACGCCGTCGGCGCCATGCTTGGCGTCTCGATGCTCGCCATCCTGCCGTCGGTGCTCGATCAACTTCCAGCGCCGCGCGTGTTCGCGACGCTGTTGGCGGGGATCCTGCTGTTCTTCGTCCTCGAGAAGCTGGTGCTCTGGCGCCATTGCCATACCCATGACTGCGAAGTGCACGATGGGAGCGTTGCGGGTGTGGTGGTCGGCGACGCATTTCACAACTTCGTCGACGGAGCCGTAATTGCCGCGGCAGTGATGACGTCGGTGCCGCTCGGCATCAGCACGGCGATTGCCGTGGCCGCGCACGAGATCCCGCAAGAGGTCGGCGACTTCGCCATCCTGCTGCACGCCGGCTATTCGCGCGCTCGCGCGCTCTGGCTCAATGTGCTGTCGGCCGGCGCCAGCGCCCTTGGCGCTATCGCGGCGTACTTCGCCTTCGACATGACGCCGCGCATGCTTCCGTATTGCCTCGCCCTGGCGGCATCGAGCTTCCTCTACGTGGCGATGGCCGACCTGATTCCCGGGTTACATCGCGGACGCACCGACGCCAGCTCGATGCGCCAGATTCTGCTCATCGCCGCCGGCATCGGCACGATGCTCGTTCTCTAAAACCACCCATACGTCCCCTCGAACGTCCGCGGCAGTAGACGACCTCGCGACGCCCGCCGAATTTCAGCGGGAATGTCTCGCTGGCGTGAGCCTCGGCCGCTGGCAGACTCTTTGCCCCAGAAGGAGGTGTCGACGCGGCCATCCGCGGGGACGCAGGGGACGTAGAAGAAACCAGAACTGGAGCCCACGCGTCGTAGAAATGGCCGGTCATGGTTCTTGAGCTGAACAGACACTCAGGTCTGCAGCCGAGGAGGTCACATGTTGGCGAGGATTATCACGGTCGCGATCGCGCTGCTCGTGGCGGTAACGCCGGCGCGCGCCGCAGACAAGGAGAACCTGCAAGTGTTCCGCGACGTGCAGCGGCAGGTGCTCCAGTATCCGCACTTCACGATCTTCGACAGCGTGGATGCGCAGGTCGAGCACGGAATCGTGACGCTGAGCGGCAAGGTTACGATGCCGTATAAGCGCGACGACATCGAGCGGCGCGTCAGCAAGCTGCCGTCGGTGACGAAAGTGAACAACAACATCACGGTGCTTCCGGTCTCGCAGTTCGACGACGACCTGCGGTTCGGCATCGCGCGGGCGATCTACAGCAACAGCAACTTCCGCCCGTACGCGTTCATGGTCAACCCGCCGATTCACGTCATCGTCGAGCACGGACGCGTGACGCTGGAAGGGGTAGTCAACAGCGAAGTCGACCGCGTGCTCGCGCGATCGATTGCCAGCAACTTCCTCGCCTTCGACGTCAAGAACCAGCTGAAGACCGAGGCCGAGGTGAAGCAGGAATTGGAGAAACTCTGAAGTGCAGACTGATGACTGCAGAATGCAGATTCAATGACGACGTCTGAGTGCTGAATCGACAATATTCATCAATTGTCAATCAGCACTCTGACAATGAATCTGCCATCTGCAATCAGACATCTGCATTGAGGGATTTCTGATTGCCTCCCTTGCGCCACACCCACCAGATGACGAGGACGAACACGAGCGCGGCCGCGACGATCGTGGACCCGAAGAGCAGCAGCGTCGTATAGAGAATCGATGCGGGCTCCATTCTCACTTCGACATCGATCGGCACGCCCCGCAGCCGCTCCGAGAACGGCTGTTCCCACTCCAGGATGTTGCCTCGCTCGACGCGCTTGGACGGCGCGTTGTGAAAGGGAATCTGGCTCGGCAGGTGCATCTTGAACATCACGGCTTCGCGGCCGGTCCAGCCGACATCGGCGAGCGGTTTTCCTTCTGGCTTGCCGACCGTCTGCTTGTAAACGACCAGATCGCCCTGGCGCTCGAATCGGTACGACGACCAGTGAAACGCGGTGAGTCGGGGCAGTTGCCGTACGTCGCTGACGTTGATGCCAACGTGCACGAAGCGGCGGCCGTTTCGACGTGACAGGGTTACTGCGGTCACGGCTGCGCCTGGTCCCTCGAAAAACGCGCGCACGCGCCGTCGATCGACGCGCGCTTCCGGATCGACCGGGAGATCGGCGCCTCTCAGCGCGACGAGCGACGCCACCGACGCGTTCACGTTGACGGTCGCCGTGCCGTCGAGGAACAGGTACATCTCTTCCTCGTACTCGTACTTCTTCCTCAGCACGCCGCCGCACGACGTCGTGGCAATCGCGGCGACGAGGCACAGCAGCACGAGCACGGCACCGCGGCCGCCAGCAGGCATAAGAGGCAATGATATCGTGATCAGGATGACCGCCCGCCCGACGATGTTCCTGATCGACGGCAGCTCGCAGATGTACCGCGCGTATCACGCGTTCCGCGGCCGCGGTCTGTCCAATCAGGAAGGGCACACCACGCACGCGGTGTACGTGTTCGTCACGATGCTGCGCAAGCTCATCGCCGATCACCATCCGACGTATCTGGCCGCGTCGTTCGATCTCGCTGGCCCGACGTTCCGCGACGACATCGTCGCCGACTACAAAGCGACACGATCGGCGATGCCCGACGATCTCGCCGAACAGATCACCTGGGTACATGACGCGTGCGAGGCGATGGGTGTCCCGATTATCACGGCGCGGGGGTACGAGGCCGATGACGTGATCGGCACGGTGGCGCTGCGGGCACTGGACTCCGGCTTCAACGTCGCGATCGTTTCGATCGACAAGGACTTCTTTCAGCTCGTCAGGGAAGGTATCCGCATCTACGACCCGCGCGAAGAGGGCGCCTGGTTCGACGAGCCGGGCGTCGTCGAGAAGTTCGGCGTCAAGCCGTCGCAGGTCATCGATGTGCTCGCACTGGTCGGCGACACCAGCGACAACGTGGCGGGCGTGCCCGGCATCGGCAAGAAGGGCGCCATCGATCTGGTGACGGCGTTCGGCAGTCTCGACGCGCTGCTCGAGCGCAGCGCCGAGCTCAAACCCAAGCAGCGCGAGGCGCTGCAAACCCACCGCGCCGACGCCTTGACGAGCCGCGATCTCGTGACGATCCGTACCGATGTCCCGATCGACGTCGACTTCGAAGCGCTCCGCTATCGAGGCCCAACGCGCGAACGCTGTTACGAGCTGTTCTCCCGGCTCGCCTTCCGCACGCTCGTCGCCGAGTACGCACCGACGGCCGACTCGATCCAGAAGGACTACGCGCTGGTATCGACGACCGAGGAGCTGTCGACCCTTGTCAGCGATCTCGAGACGCAGGGCGAGTTCGCGTTGCGCATCCTCACCGACATTCCCTCCGCGATGCGCGCCAACATCGTCGGCATCGCCGTATCGACAGGCAACCGTCGCGCTCGCTACATACCCCTCGGTCACGTGGCGGACGACAGCAGCGCGGGTCTGGAGCTTCTGGCGGCCGCCGAGCGTCCGACTCAGCTCGATTGCCGTGTCGCACTCGAGCGTCTGCGTCCGGTGCTCGAAAACGACGCGATTCGCAAGCGTGGACACGACATCAAAGGCGACATGATCGTCCTGGCCCGTCACCGCATCGTCCTGCGAGGCGTGGCGATCGACTCCAAGCTCGCGAGCTATGTCGTCGACGCGACGCGGCTCGGCGGACACGAGCTCGAAGATCTTGCGCTCGAGCATCTGGGCTACAAGGCGCTCACGGAAGAAGCCGTCCATGGAAAGGGCGTCAAGGCCGTCGCGACCGAGCGGTTGTCGCCCGAGGCGGTGTTGACCTACGCCGGCGAGCGCGCCGACCTGGCGTGGCAGTTGGGTGCGGTGTTCGCCGCGCGTGTGGCCACCGAGGAGCTCGAACCGGTGCTGCGCGATCTCGAGATGCCTCTGCTGCCAGTACTTGCGGCCATCGAACAGGAGGGCATCCAGATCGATGTGCGCGCGCTGGGCGAACAATCACGCCACCTTGAAGAGAAGCTTGCCGAGTACACGGCGAAGATCTACCAACTCTCGGGCGAGACCTTCAACATCAACTCACCGCAGCAGCTTGGCCGGATTCTCTTCGAGAAGCTCGATCTTCCGGCAGCGAAGAAGACCGGACGGACGCGGTCGATGTCGACGGCCGCCGAAGTGCTTGAAGATCTCGCGCTCGCACATGAACTCCCGCGCCTGATCCTCGATTGGCGCGGATTGCAGAAGTTGAAGAGCACCTACATCGACGCGCTGCCGGCAATGGTGCATCCGTCGACCGGGCGCGTGCATACGAGCTTCAACCAGGCAGTCGCCGCCACCGGACGCCTGAGCAGCTCCGACCCGAATCTGCAGAACATCCCGATTCGCAGCGAACTCGGTCGCGAGATTCGCGGTGCATTCATCGCCGCTCCGGGCCACGTGCTGATCTCGGCCGACTACTCGCAGATCGAGCTGCGAGTGCTCGCACACATGGCTGGCGAGGAGGCGCTCATCGAGGCGTTCCGCGCGGGCGAGGATATTCACGAACGGACCGCGCAGAAGCTGTTCGGGCCGGCCAGCGGGCTCGACCCGCACGATCTGCGCAGCAAGTCGAAGATGGTGAACTACGCGGTGCTCTACGGAAAGACGCCGTTCACGTTGGCCAAGGACATCAACGTCACGCAGGAAGCCGCGCAGGAGTTCATCGAGGCCTACTTCGCCGGTTTTCCGCGTGTGCGCGCGTTCATCGATCGGACGCTCGAAGAGGCGCGCGTCACCGGAATCGTGCGCACGCTGTTCGGCCGGCGCCGGCTGGTACCGAATCTCACCAGCCGCAACTATCAGATGCGCGGCCAGACCGAGCGCGAGGCGGTCAACATGCCTATTCAGGGCACGGCCGCAGACATTTTGAAGAAGGCGATGATCGATCTCCAGGCCGACCTACCGAAGCGCGGATCGACGGCGCGCATGATTCTGACGGTGCACGACGAACTGCTGTTCGAGAGCCCGCGCGACGAGGCCGACGCCGCGGCATCGATCGTCCGCGAACGGATGGAACAGGCCGCCTCGCTGAGTGTGCCGCTCACCGTCGACGTCGGCATCGGTGAGAACTGGAACGAGGCAAAGCCGTAACTACTTCCACTGCTGCTTCACGAGCTCCCACTCGTTGCGAAGCGTCGATACCGCCTCCTGTGGATCGCGGGACAGCAGACGCGATCGCTCGGGGATCAGTGCCTGCTGTACCAGCCGATCGAGATCGCCGCGAAGGCTTTCGCTGGTGTCCGGTTCGAGCGTCGACTGCACCCACCCCGCGATGGCGTAATCCCAGGCGCCCGACAGATCGCCGGCCCCACGGGTTGCGACCGCGCGCCAATAGAGCGCCACCGCGCCGCCCGGATCCTGTTTCAGCTCTTCGTCCATACGCGCAGCGATGCGCTCGAAGACGGCGCGCCGCCGATCGGCTGGCCCCGCCTGCGCCTGGCGATCGAGCGCCGTTGCCCACCAGTCGAGCAACTGTCTGCGATCGCGTGGCGGAAGCATCGTCCCGCGCGTGAGCGCCGTGTCGAACAGGTTCCCGGCCGCACCAAACAACTCGCCGTGATACAGCGACAGACCGAGACCGATGATCAGATCGACCTGATCGCGCGGCATCAACATCGCCAGCCGTACGGTTATGAGCGCCTCGCGCGCGGCGGCCAGATCCTTGGGATCCCGGCGTTGCCGGTAGCGCTCCAGATGCGATCGACCGATGACCAGCGCCGATGCGTCCGCCCAGCCCGCCTGCCGTCGCGACACGGCAGCGGCGTCGATGGCACCTTCGAAGTTGCTTTCGTTGTACAGAGTGCGAGCTTTGGCGAGCGCCGGCGGCTCTGCGGCCCGCGCGACGCCGGTGATCGTGCACGCCACGATCATCGTCAGCGCCGTGATCCATCTCGTGCTCATGGGCGAATCGTAGCGCATTGCCGTGGCGACGACCTACAATTTGAGGCCGATGGGTGAGCCGGTCGTCCTAGCGCGCGAGGCGCATTCGATCTCACGCAAGCAGATAGACCCCGACGCCCTCAAAGTCCTCTATCGCCTGCACCATAGTCACTACGTCGCTTACCTGGTCGGGGGAAGCGTCCGTGATTTGCTGCTCGGTCGCAGGCCGAAGGACTTCGACATCGGAACCTCGGCACATCCGTACCAGGTCAAGAAACTGTTCCGTAACTGCTGGATTATCGGCCGCCGTTTCCGTCTGGCGCACGTGCGCTTCGGCACGAAGACGATCGAGGTGGCGACGTTCCGCAGGCAGGTTGGCGCCGAGGAGGCCGAGCTCCTGGACGAGGGACCAGCGGAGGCGGCCGCGACCGCCGCAGACACAGGCGTGGAGAACGGCGTCGCGGAAGGCTGGTCGAACGATCGGCTGTTGAATCGAGACAACACGTTCGGCACGCCCGAAGAAGATGCGTTTCGGCGCGACTTCACCATCAACGCGCTGTTCTACGACATCGGCACGTTCTCGATCATCGACTACACCGGCGGGCTGGCCGATCTGCGCGACGGCCTCATCCGCTGCATCGGCGATCCGCGCGAGCGGTTTCAGGAAGATCCGGTGCGGATGTTGCGCGCGGTCGCGATGGCCGCGCGGCTCGACTTCCGCATCGATCCGCCGATCGACGAGGCCATCGCGGTGACCGGCGACGAGATTACGCGCAGCGCTCCGGCGCGATTGATGGAAGAGTTTTACAAGCTGCTCCGGTCAGGATCGTCCGAACGTGCGTTTCAGATGCTGGCCGAACGCGGCCTGCTCGCCGCGATCTCGCGGGAGATTCAGACTGGCGCCAAACCGCCTCTGTGGGGCTCGCTGGCGGCGCTCGATGCGTATCGACGTCGCTTCGAGGGCATTCCTGACACGCTGACGAATGCGATCCTCATGGGGTCGCTGATCGTTCCGCTCGGACACTCATTGCAGACGCTGACACCACCGTTCCAGGACAGCGACACCAAGAAGGAGCCGCGTCTGGCGATGGGCATGCTGCCGCTCGCGCGGCGTGACGTCGAGCGGCTGCGTCAGATCCTGGGCATGCAGCACCGGCTGATGGACATGACGATGTCGCCGCGCGCGCGGCGGGCGTTGATGCATCGCGGACCGTTCCGCGACGCCCTCACCTGGCTGGAGGTCCACGGACAAGCGCCCGAGGTGGTCGAACACTGGCGTGGATTCATAGAGGCGGCTGGAACCTACGAAGGCGAGGCCGAAGACGGCGAGCGGCCGCAGCGCCGAAGGCGACGGCGCCGAGGGCGCCGGAGGCCGTTCCGATCGCCGACGCATTGACGATTCGAGGTCGCGAACCTCGAACCTCGAACCTCGAACCTCGAACCTCGAACCTCGAACCTCGAACCTTATCCCCGTTTTCGCTCGAATTCCCTCATGAACTCCACCAACGCGTCGACCCCTTCCTCAGGAAACGCGTTGTAGATCGAGGCGCGCATGCCGCCCACCGATCGATGGCCCTTGAGGCCATCCAGACCGGCAGCGGTGGCGTCCTTCTCGAAGATCTTTTCGAGCTCCTCGGTGCGCAGCCGGAACGTGACGTTCATGAGCGAACGGCTGGCTGGCTGCGCTGTCCCCCGATAGAACCCCGTGCGATCGATCTCCGCATACAGCTTCGCGGCCTTGCGCTCATTGGTTCTCGCAATCGCTGCCAGCCCGCCGAGCGACTTCAGCCACTTCATCGTGAGGCCGAAGATGTAGATGCCGAAGGTGTTCGGCGTGTTGTAGAGCGAGTTGTTGTCGGCCTGCACTTTGTAATTCAACATCACTGGAAGATCGCTCTTCGATCGCGATAGCAGGTCCTCGCGAACGATCACGAGCGTGACACCCGACGGACCGAGGTTCTTCTGCGCTCCGGCGTAGATCAGGCCGAACCGGGTGATGTCGAGTGGCCCGCTCAGGATGTCGGACGATGCATCGGCGACGAGCGGCACGTCGCGACCGACATCAGGCAGCGAGCGCCACTCCGTGCCCTCGATCGTGTTGTTGGTCGTGATGTGCACGTACGCCGCGCCAGGCGTGAGCGCCAGCTCGCTTTGTGACGGAATGCGGTTGTATCCATCCGCTTTGGTCGACCCGGTGATTTTCACGGTTCCGACTCGCGCCGCTTCCTTTGCGGCCTTCTCCGCCCACGACCCGGTATCGACGTAGTCGGCGGTCTGACCGGGGCCGAGCAAATTCATCGGCACCATCGAAAACTGCAGGCTCGCACCGCCCTGCAGCATCAGCACCCGATAGTGGGCAGGGATCCCCGACAGCTCACGCAGATCGGCAATCGCGGTGCCCAGCAGATCTTCGAAGGTCTTCGAGCGATGGCTGATCTCCATCACCGACATGCCGACGCCGGGCAGCGACACGAGCTCGCGCTGCGCCTGCTCGAGCACCGGCAACGGAAGAACCGCGGGGCCTGCAGAGAAGTTGAAGATGCGAGTGGCTGTTGGCATGACGACTAACGCTCCACTAAATCTCGTGAATCAACAATCCGTCTCGGAGCTTGGGCTCGAACCACGTCGACTTCGGCGGCATGATCCCGCCCGCATCGGCGATCGTCATCAGATCGTCCACCGCGGTCGGATACATCGAAAACGCCACTGCCGCCCGGCCCGTCTTCACCATCGACTCCAGCGACGCCGTCCCCCGAATCCCACCGACGAAATCGATGCGCGGATCGGTGCGCACATCACCGATTCCGAGGACCGCCGTCAGCACCTCATGCTGCAAGCGACTGACGTCGAGCCGGTCGGCGGGCGACACATCGTGGCCCGCGGCACCAAGCGTGAGCGTGTGCCACTCGTCATCGAGGAACATCGAAACGTCACCGCGACGTTCGGGCACCGCCGAACCCTTTCCGATCGTGAACCGTTCGCCCAGCGCGCGCAACAGGGACGCACTTGTCATACCGCCAAGATCGCGGACGACCCGGTTGTAGGGAAGGATCCGCACCTGCGAGTCAGGAAACGCGACGGCCAGAAACGTATCGCACTCGCCCGCTGTTCCAGAGTCGCCGCGCAGCTCGCGGCGTGCGCGCGCCGCGCTCGCTGCACGATGGTGGCCGTCGGCGATGTACAAGGCTGGTAAGGCCGCGAAGCACTCGACAAGCGATGCCATGTCACGTGGCGCCACGCGCCACACGGTGTGCTGCACGCCATCAGCGGCAGCAAAGTCGTACAGCGGCGCCGACCCTGCAACACGCGCGACGATGGCCTCGATCGCGGCGGCGGCACGATAGACGAGGAACACTGGGCCGGTCTGCGCCCGGAGATCGACGAGATGCCGCGTGCGATCGTCTTCCTTGTCGCGCCGCGTCCGCTCGTGCTTCTTGATTCGATCGCGCTCGTACTCGTCGAGGGAATAACACGCCGCGATCCCAGTCTGCTCGTGCCCGTCGGCGCGCAGACGGTAGGCGTAGACGCTCGGTGTCTCCTCCGTGAGCATTGGCGCGTCGTGCTTGAGCCGCTCGTAGTTGTCGACGGCCAGTTCATACACCGCGCCGGAATGCGGGTCGGTCTCCACCGGGAGATCGATCTCCGCGCGCGACACGTGAAGAAAGTTCAGCGGGTTGCCGACCGCCAGCGCTCGCGCTTCGTCGGTGTTGACGACGTCGTACGGGACGGCAGCGACGTGTGCGGCGGAACGGGGATCGGGTCGAACGGCGCGAAAGGGAGAGAGAACGGCCACATCTGATTCTAGCTACGAACGCACGACGATCGGGCCTCGCGTTCTTCGTCGCTTCGCGTTCTTCGTGGCTAGCTTGCGCGCAGATGCGGCTGCGGGTCGACCGTGGCGCCGCTCAGTTGGTGCAGCGCCGTCTGCAGCGCCAGCATCGTCACGTCGTCTTGAGGCAGGGGAGGCGCGATATTTGAGAAGACCTCGGCCGCGTCGACCGCAGAGGAAAACACGCCACGGCCTTGCAGCTGAAGCGCGTCCTGCAGCCATTGGCGAACGCGTGCGTCTTTCGTGAGGTCTTCGGAGAGGGCGACGGTGTTCACCAGATCGGTAATGCCGCGCGGGTACTCGTCGCGCCGCAGGCTGCGGCGAATGGCGATCGCCAGCACAATCGCTCCGAGCTGCGTGACGTCTCCGCGTTGATCGAATCTCGGCAGGCTCGCAGACGAGGGAAGCGCAAGACCAAACTCGCGCCACAGGATTTCACGGTTCCGTTCGAGCGATTGCAGCGCCTCGGCAAACACCGCACCCGTGAGTGTCGTTCCGCCGTCGCGATGCACCACCACGTGCGCCGGCGTCAGCGCGCCGTGCGATCGCGGCGCTATGCGTTCATGGATGCCGGCCACACTCTCCACGACAGACCTGGCAAGCTGAAGGAGTTCGTTCCCCGATAACGTCACGGTCTTGAACTCAAGTGCAGCCAGAACGTCCGATAGCAAGACCCCATCTGGAATCGCACTCACGATCGCCAGCGCCTCGCCGGTACGCTCGATGCGCAGCACGCGGCCGTATGCGCCGTCGAACGCGCTTCCCAGATGCGCGGCGCGGGCACGGATGGCCTGCTCGCATCCCCACGACGACAGCGGCTTGGCCAGCTCGAGCCGCTCCACCCGGCCGAGCCGTGGATCGACCACGATGCGCCGAGCGCCGAATCCGTCCTCTCGGACGGGTACGATCTGATCGGTATCGGGGGAAATCACTATGAGGCGATGTGCAACGACCGCGCCCGTGGTCACAGCGGAGAAGCCGCGAAGAATTGCTGATTCCTGAGCCGTTCTGGCGGCTCAGGCGTCCCTGCGCTTACAGATCGGACATCGATTTTGCGCGACTTGTAATCGCCACGAACACGAAGCTCACGAAGATCCCTTTGTGTCTTCGCGTTCTTCGTGGCTGATCGCTGATAGGGCACAATGGGACATCCATGGAATGGGTGGTCACCGTCGCCGTTGCGGGAGCCGCGGCCCTCGTGGCCTTCCTGCTCGCGCGGATCAAGGCTCTCCGGGATGAAGTCGAGCGTCAGAGGCAGGCGACCGGCTCGGCCCAGGCACTCGTCGAGCGAGCCGATCAGAAGCTGCGCGAAACCTTTCAGGCGCTCGCGGCAGACGCGCTCAAGGACAACCGCTCGTCGTTCTTCGATCTCGCGAAGACATCCTTCGAGCGCTATCGTCAGCCGATCACCGAGACGCTGAATCGCCTCGATCAGCGGCTTGGCCATCTCGAGCGCGAACGCATCGAGGCCTATTCGCGGCTGTCGGAGCAGGTGCTGGCGCTGGGAGCGACGACCAACACGCTGTCACGCGCGCTGCGCACGCCAGCGGTGAGGGGCCGCTGGGGTGAGATGCAGCTTCGCCGCGTGGTGGAAATCGCCGGCATGCTGAATCGATGCGACTTCGATGAGCAGCCAGGACTGCAGTCGGACAATGGACGACTGCGGCCCGATCTCATCGTGCATCTGCCCGGCGGCAAGCAGATCGTCGTCGATGCCAAGGCGCCGCTCGAAGCCTTTCTCGACGCCCAGGAAACCGCCGAAGACGACGCCCGCACAGTGCGGCTGCAGGCGCACGCCCGCCAGGTTCGCGAGCACATGGACAAGCTGGCCGCCAAGTCGTACTGGGAGCAGCTTGGCAACTCGCCGGAGATGGTGGTGATGTTCCTGCCTGGCGAGACGCTCTTCAGCGCCGCGCTGCAGCACGATCTCACGCTGATCGAACATGGTCTGCAGCAGCGCGTGCTGCTGGCGAGCCCCATCACGTTGATCGCGCTGCTGACGACAGTCGCGCACTCGTGGCGCCAAGAAGCGCTCACCGACAACTATCGCGAGGTGGCGCGGCTCGGAAAGGATCTGTACGAACGGCTCTTGATCTTCACCGATCATTTCGACGAGATGCGCAAGAAGCTCGATGGAGCGGTGCAGGCCTACAACAGAGCGGCAGGTTCGTTCGAGAGCCGCGTGCTCGTGAGCGCGCGGCGATTGAAGGAGCTCGATGTCACGACCGCCGGAGAGCTGCCACTGTCGGAGCCGATCGACACCGTGCCGCGGGTGCTGAAACAAGCCGGGCTGATGGGTCTCCCCGACGAGGCCACGGCCGATAGCGAGATCGAAGAGGTGGAGAAGGTTCCGTAAAACAGCCCTGATCCAAGTAGAATCACGGTTTCTCCATGTCAGAACATTTGCCAACCCTCGAGTCGGCGCGGCCACTCGACTTCATTCGCGAGATCGTTGCGAACGATCTCCGCGCCGGCCGACATAGCGGGCGCGTGCACACACGCTTTCCGCCCGAGCCCAACGGTTATCTGCATATCGGACACGCCAAGTCGATCTGCCTGAACTTTGGCGTCGCTGAGGAATTCGTCGGCGTCTGCAACCTTCGTTTCGACGATACCAACCCGACCAAGGAAGACACCGAATACGTCGACTCGATTCAGGAGGATGTGCGCTGGCTCGGGTTCGACTGGGCCGAGCGGCTGTTCTACGCGTCCGACTACTTCGAGCAGCTGTATCAGTTCGCCGAGCAGCTGATTCGTGCCCGCAAAGCCTACGTCGACAGCCTCTCCGCCGACCAGATTCGTGAGTATCGAGGCACGCTGACGGAGGCAGGCCGAAACAGTCCGTTTCGCGAGCGCAGCGTCGACGAGAACCTCGATCTGTTTCGTCGCATGCGTGCCGGCGAGTTCGAGGATGGCGCGCACGTGCTGCGCGCGATGATCGACATGGCGTCGCCAAACATCAACATGCGCGACCCGACGCTCTACCGCATACGGCATGCGGCGCATCATCGGACGGGCGATGCGTGGAGTATCTATCCGACCTACGACTACGCCCACCCGATCTCCGATGCCCTTGAAGGCATCACGCACTCGCTGTGCACGTTGGAGTTCGAGGACCATCGGCCGCTCTACGACTGGGTGGTCGACAACCTGCGGGAGGCGGGGGCGTTCCGGTCGCGGCCGCAGCAGATCGAGTTCGCGCGGCTGAACCTGAATTACACGGTGATGAGCAAGCGCAAGCTGCTGGCACTCGTCGAGCAGAAGCTCGTGGCCGGATGGGACGATCCGCGGATGCCGACGATCGCGGGGATCCGCCGGCGCGGCTACACGCCGGAGGCGGTGCGCGATTTCTGCTCGCGCATCGGCGTCGCGAAGAAAGAGAACGTCATCGACGTCGCCCTGCTCGAGCATACGGTGCGCGAGGATCTCAATCGCCGAGCGCCCCGCGCGTTGGCTGTGCTGCGACCGATCAAGGTCACGATCGACAACTGCGACGAGGGGCGCGTCCACGAGGTCGACGCAGTGCAGAACCCCGAGGACCCGACCGCCGGCACGCGGAAAGTGCCGTTCTCGCGCGTGATCTACATCGAGCGCGACGACTTCATGGAAGTGCCCGCGAAGAAGTTCTTCCGCCTCTCTCCAGGCGCCGAGGTCCGGCTGCGCTACGCGTACATCATGAAGTGCGAGGAGGTCGTCAAGAACGGCGCAGGAGATATCGTCGAGCTGCGCGCCTCGATCGATCCCGAGTCGCTCAACGGCGCGACCGCCTCGCGACGCGTCAAAGGCACGATCCACTGGGTGTCGGCGGCACACGCCGTCGACGCCGCCGTGCGGCTGTACGATCGCCTCTTCAAATCGGAAGATCCAGCCGCAGGCGGACACGATCCGCTCGACGATTTGAACCCGGCTTCGCTCGAAGTGCTGACGCACTGCAAGGTCGAGCCCTCACTCGCCACCGCGCCCGTTGGTGCGCGCTTCCAATTCGAGCGTCAGGGCTACTTCTGCGTCGACCCCGATTCACGTCCCGGCGCGCCGGTCTTCAATCGCACCGTGACACTGAAAGATACGTGGGCAAAGATCAGTGGAAAAAGTTGAGGAAACCTAGCGGCGGTGTTTGACGGCCCAGCCTCGCAGCTTCTTCGCAACATCAGCCGACTCACGCTCCTCGAGCAACCGATCGCTCCTCCATGGCAGCTTCCACGTCCAGTTGTGCGCGCCAATGGTCGCCGGCTGGTTGATCCGATCGCGCCAGCCGAACACGTCTTGAATCGGGACCACAAGTAGATCCGAGCCTGACGCATACAGCGTTTCGAGCAGCGCGTCGCGCAGATCAGGCGACAGCGTGGTCGAGTCGATCACACCGGGATCGGCAGCGTCGAAGACCTGGCGCAGCGATGGAATCTCGAGGATGGCACGTCGCTCGTCGATCGGAGCGTTCTCCCACCACACGACGAGCGGTTCGGTGTCGTGCGTACCCGATGTCGCCACTGAAGCGGGCGGATAGTCGACCGGATCCTTGAATGGCTGACCGGGATCGTGCCAGCGTCGCTCCCAGCGAAACACGCGATAGCCTGGAATCGAGAGGCGGGCGAGCGACTCACGAACGAAATCGGGAACGACGCCGAGATCCTCGGCGATGATCTCGGCACCCGATGACTGAAAGACGCGCAGGATCCGCTCACCGAGCGCCTGCTGCTCGTGCTGTTCGGCCGGCGTAAAGACCCCTTCTCCTCCACCGATCGCCCGCGTATACATGCGGAAGAAGCCCACCAGATGATCGACACGGTAGCCATCGAACAGGTTGGCGTTTCGCCTGGCGCGATGGCGCAGCAGCGTGAAATCACGATCGGCCAGCACGTCCCATCGATACGCGGGCAGCCGCCAATCCTGGCCGGTCGCGCTGAAGGCGTCCGGCGGCACGCCAATCGATCGATCGAGTCGGAACGCGTCCTGCCCCGCCCACACATCAGCGCTTTCGGCTCCGACGGCAAATGGGAGATCGCCGAACACCATGACGTCGCGCGCCGCCATTCTGGCCGCAGCCCATTGCTCACCGGCGATCCACTGCACGTACTGCCGGTAGAGCACTTCTTCGGCAAGCTCGCCGCGCGCACTCGCGATCGCAGCGGCGTGTCGCGTCCGAATCAGATCGGGCCAGTCGTGCCACACACGCTTGCCGTACCTGACCTGCAGGGCCCGAAACAGTGCGTAGTCTTCGAGCCACCAGGCTTGCGTCTCGATGAACGTGCGCAGTGCGGTTGCACGTGAGGTGCCGGCGTGCCATTCCGCGTCGAGGAACCTCGCGAACGATCGTCGCAGTGCCGTCTGTTTCAGGTCGCGGACGTTCGCGTAGTCGATTGATGATGCGCGACGCGCGGCGTCGAGGCGCGCTCGCAGCTCCGGCTCGAGCGACGCCTCTCCGCCGAGGGCCTTGAAGTCGTCGACCGCCTCGAGCGCGATGAACTGCGGATCGAGCGCCATCGCGCTCAATGACGAATACGGAGACGTTTCGTCGAGCGGCATCTCGTTGAGCGGCAGCATCAGCAGCACACGCTGTCCCGCCTCCCGCAGCCACGCGCCCATGCGTGGCAGGTCCGCGAATTCACCGATGCCCCAGCTCTTCGACGAGGCGAGGGAGAACAGCGGAACGAGTATTCCGGCGCAGCGAAGTCGCGAAGCGGAGCGGCTCATGACAGATCCGCAGGCCTACGCCGAGGCCAGGCGCAGGGCGCGATCGAGAGCGTCGGCGAAGACGTCCTCGGGCGGGAGAAGGCTGACGACGAAGAACGCTTCGTGCGGAAAGTCGAAGAAGTAGCCAGGATGCACGAGGACGTGTTCACGGCGAACGAGATCGAGGACCAGTGCGTCTTCCCCGCGCACGGCGGGCACCCGAATCACAGCAGACCACCCGCCTTCCACCGAGAGGAGATCGCACGACGGATAGCGGCGCGTGATCTCGCGCGCGCACTGGATGTTTCGCCGGAGTCGATCCTGAATCGCGTGTCGGACGACACCGGCGCGCGCAAACAGATCCGGCAGCGCGATCTGCACGGGCGTCCCGACTGACAGGAACGTATCGGCAATCAGCTCCAATCCTGTCAACGCCTCGTCCCGCAGATGCTGCGGCCCACTCACCAGCATCCAAGCCACTTTGACCTGCGGCAGGCCGAGCGACTTGGACGCTCCTCCCAGCGTAAACGACAACACCGGGGCGTCCCGAGCGATTTCTGTCGGCGGATCCTGCGCCTCGACGGGATAGTCAGCGAATACCTCATCCGCGACGATCGCCCACCCGCGCTCGCGGCACACATCAGCCAGAAGGACCGCCTCGCGTCGAGAGACATACGATCCAGTTGGATTGTTGGGGGAGACCAGTAGCACCACTTTCGTGTCGGGAGGCGCCGCAGTCACCGACTCGAAGTCGATCTCCCATCGGCCGTGGTACCTGAGGTTGTAGGGAACAAGCCGCACCGATTCGAGCCGCGTGAGGTGCTCGAACAACGGATAGCTCGGCTGCGGTACGAGCACGCTCGTTCCGGGGTCGCACAACAGCTTGAATATCCACGTATAGGCCTCGCTGGTACTGGCGGCCAGCACGATCGACGCCGGATCGACGATGATGCCGCGCCGCGCGAAATCGTCCCGCACGGCGTGCCGCGCCGACGGCATGCCGAGCGGATCGGGCTCATATCGCAAGGCTCGTTCGGCACCGAGACCCGACAGCAGATCGTGCGGATAGGCGATGCCGACGCGGGTTGGATTCGATTCGGTAAGATCGAGAATCGCGACGCCCTCCTGGCGCAGCGATTCCACGACGCGGCTCAGTGCGTTGATCTCGGCGTGGGGCGGCAGACGATTCGAGAGCATCGCAGTGCGCGGAGATCCCCGCCTCTACTCGCGGCCGGCGAAGGCCGCGTACTCGAGCATCTGCGATTCGAGGTCGCAGGGATAGGAAATCTCGACATCCGTGATGTCGCCGCGTTCGTCGCGCTTCGCTTCGAGACGCGGCATCACGAAGCCGGTGTAGGACGGCAGCTGCAAACGATCGACGCGGTCGATCACCTCATCGCGGAGCGTCGTGTCGACCTGGATCCCGTAGGCGTCGAACAGGCCGCGCGCGGCGACGTAGTCGCCTTCACTCTTGATGCGCTGCACCTCGGCCAGCAGCCGCGCCACGCCGTCGCGAAACGATCGAGGATCGGTCACCACGTAATAGGTCTTGCCATCACGTCGTCGCACGTCGATGGCGTCGGTGTGCGCGCGCAGCCAGTGAACGATCATCTGGCGGCCTCGCATGTGATCCTCTTCGAGCTGCGACCCTTGTCGCACGCGACGCAACTGCACGAGCACCGTCCTCGCATAGTGCTCGTACTCGCACCGTACGACCGCATCGTGGTGCTCGGCCGCGATCAATCCGAGCTCGACGAGCTTCGCATCAGGCAGGAAATACAACGCGACGAGATCGGCCCGCGCCTCCTCGATGGCGGAGTACTGCTCGGCCAGCAGCCGATGGGGCGGCGCGTTGACGCCGTCGGCCATGCGGCCCGATCCGTGGCCGATGACTTCGTGCATGTTCGTGGTGAGCTCCTGGGCGACGGCTCCCCACGTCTTGGCGCGCTCGGCTTCCTCGTCGCTCCACGCGAACTCGACGCGCAGACCTTCCGGTGTCGCGCGCTCGTAGGCGTCGGCCACATTGGTCAGCGACACCGACTTGCTGCCATACTGCTCGCGAATCGCCTGATCGTTGGGCAAGTTGATTCCCACAGGCGTGATGGGCCCTGAGTCGCCGGTCTCGACCACAATGTCGATCGCCCGGGCGGTGACACCAGTCACCTGCGGCTTGCGATAGCGGGGATCCCACGGCATGTGATCCTCAAACCACTGCGCCGCGGCGGCCAGCGCTTCAATCTTTCTGGTCTTCTCTTCGTTGACATACCACACGAGCCCTTCCCAGGCGCCCTTCGCGCCGCGAGGGTCCATGTAGACCTCGATGAAGCCGTTGATGGTGTCGACGGTCGACTCCTGATCGCGCACCCACGCCACGTCGTAGGCGATCCGGTCGGCGTCCTCGCCCGATCGATAGAACGAGATCAGCGCCCGCAGCGCCTCGGCCATATGCGGTGGCGCGTACGGTACTGCGTCGGTCAGGTGTCGGACGATGCGACGAATCTGACGGTCGTAGCGGCCGCCTTCGCGATAGATCTCTTCGACCAGCTGGCCCCGGTCGACGATGAGCCGCGAGTTGAGCGGATACCGCTCGTCGAACGACTCCAGATCGTGCAGCGTCACGCCGGCGTAGAGATTGTTCGCGCTCGAGGCCAGCATGTCGTGGCCCGTCTCTGGGCTCTTGTTGGTCACGACCGGATCGACCGCCGGATCGGAGAACAACGGCGCCATGCGATCGACGAACGCGTCGATGGTCTCGCCCGTCCGCCGCGGTAACCGTGCGCCCTCCTCCTCGGCGGCGACGATGGCCGAGCTCAGTTCGTCGCGCGACAAGCCGAGCAGGAATTTCCGGGCGGTGTGATTGTTGTACGGCCCGCTGTTGATCCAGAACAGCTTCGTGTAGGCGCGGATGTCATCGAGCACCCGCCGATCGACGCGAGCGGCGTGGGTCAAAATCCCTTCGAGCACCGCCCGCATCTCGAGATTGTGAACGTAGCGCTGGTCGTAGTAGATGTCGCGGCCCGCGAGCGCGGCCAGATACAGATGCCACACCAGCGTTTTGTCGCGCAGCGTCAGCGAGGCAAAGCCATCGGCGTACAACTGCACGACCGCGGCTTCGCCGATCTGTTCGATGAAATGCTGTCTCGTCGTCGTCACAACTCGACCGTCTCCGCGTGCTGAGGCATGTATCCGTTCCATCCTAAGCGTTCCTTGATACGCGCGTTCAACGCGTCCATCGGGCCAGGCTCGCCGTGCACGAGAAACAGCCGGCCCGGGGGCGCCGGCATCGAGCCGAGCCACCGCACGATCTCGTTGCGATCCGCATGGGCAGACATCGAATCAATGCGCGCGATGCGTGCGTTGACCGCAACCTCTCGCCCGTGGATCCGCACGCTCTTCGCTCCATCAACGAGCTGCCGGCCGCGGGTGCCATCGGCCTGATATCCGACGAAGAGCACTGTGTTCTTCTCATCCGGCAGTGCGGCCGCGAGATGATGCAGGACGCGGCCGCCGGTGGCCATGCCGCTCGACGAAATCACGATCGCCGAACGGCGGCTCGCCGTCAGCTCCTTCGATTGCTGCGGCGAGGCGATCGCCTGAAACCGCGCGGTCGCAAACTGCGACACCTGCTTGTGCTCCGCGCGCATGTCGGGATCGAGCTCGGCGACGCGGGCCGAATAGAACTTCAAGCCCTCGGTGGCCATCGGACTGTCGACGTAGACAGGCAGTACCGGAACCTGCCGCTCCTGCTCCAGACGACGCAGCCAGTACAACAGTTCTTCGACGCGGCCAATCGCAAACGACGGGACGATCAGCTTTCCGCCGCGTCGCAGCGTGTCGCGAATGATGTCGGCGAGGGCGGCTTCCGTTCCATCGCTCGGATGATCGCGATCGCCGTACGTCGATTCGACGAGCACGACATCGGCCTTCACCGGCGGGGTCGGATCCGGCAACACGGGACGGTCGTAGCGGCCGAGATCGCCGCCGAACAGAATCGTGCTCCCGCCGCGCAATCGCACCCGCACGAACGCCGAGCCGAGTAGATGGCCGGCGGGAAACATTTCGACCGAGATTCCCGGCGCCACTTCGATCTCGCGCTCATAGCCGATCGGCTGCAAGTGGGTCAGCGCGGAAAACGCATCGCTCTCGGTGTAGAGCGGCAGCGCCGGCTGGTGCTTCGAATAGCCGTGACGATTGGCCTGTCGCGCATCCTCTTCCTGGATGCGCCCGGCATCGGGCAGCACCAGCTGACACAGATCCTTCGTGCCTGCCGTGCAGAACACGCGGCCCTTGTAGCCGAGCGCCGTGAGGCGAGGCAGGTAGCCGACGTGATCGAGATGCGCGTGCGTCAGCACGACCGCGTCGATCGACGGCGGCGCAACGGCAAAGTCGGCCCAGTTGCGCAAGCGCAGATCTTTGAGACCTTGAAAGAGACCGCAGTCGACCAGCACACGCGAGCCGTCGTGTTCGAGCAGATACTTGGAGCCGGTGACCGTACGTGCCGCGCCGAGGAAAGTTAGCTGAGTCACGCCAGGACGCGACGATATCATCTCTAGTGTTAGGCTCTGTGAACGGAATGCATCTCGATTCACAGTCCCGCGACAGTTCCTCCGATTCGCGTGCAGGGGGACACCGCTCCTTCGCAGACGTCCTGAATGGACCATCCGCGATCGTCGCTGCGGAGCTGCGCCCGCCGCGTGCCGGTCTCGATGCAACCAAGGGCATCGACGCTTGGATCGACACCTATCACGGCATCCGCCGGCTCACGCGACAGACGGTTCCGGTGTTTCTCACTGACAGCGCCGTTGGGACGCAAGAAGAGAACAATCTTCGTCATCTCATCAACAACCTCGGGCGCGACGTTCCGCGCGATCGCGTTGTCCCCTTCCTGACGAGCAAGCACTCGCTCGAGTTCTGTCTCTCTTACGCTGAACAGGCGTGGCAGCATGGCTTCACTTCGCTCGTCGTGCTGGGCGGCGACAAGCACGTCGGCCGGCCTCGTTGTGTGGAGCATGCGTGGACGCTCCGGCAGCACGTCCGTCAGCGCGAGCCGCGGCTCTCGCTCGGCGGATGGGCGAATCCTCATGGCAATCCAACGCAGCAAGTGGATTTCCTGCTCGACGAACAGTTCAGTGCCGAGTTCTTCCTGACACAGATCGTGAGCCATCTCGATCTGGATCCGCTGAAGCGGTTCCTCGACGAAGCACACCGGCGGAGCGTCACGCTGCCCGGAATGTTCGGCGTGTTCTACTACCGTTCCGCGAGCCCCAAGACGTTGGCGGTGCTCAGCTCGTTCATGCCCGTTCCAGTGCAAGCGCTCGGCGTCGAGTTCGCCTCGGGTGCATCGCCTGAAGATGTCTGCGCGCGCACCATCCGCGCTGTCCGTTCGCTCGGCGTGCGGCACATCTACGTCAGCAATCTTCCAATGGACGATGCGGCAACGACGCTGGCCGCGATTCGCGCGCGGTTGGAGAGTCCATAGGCGGGTGTGAACACCCGCCTCTACGTACGAGTGAACACCCGCCTATTTCAAATGTCTCCCGCCGTCGACGCGAATCGTCTCGCCGGTGATGAAATCGGTCTCCACCAGACTCAGCACGGCTTTCGCGATCTCGCCTTCGCCGCCCCAGTGACCCAGCGGCGTGGCTCGTTCGACAGCGGTGAACTCCTCATCTGACACGCCTTCGGGCGCGACGATAGGCCCCGGCGCGATGGCGTTCACGAGAATCTGATCGGAGGCGAGCTCGAGCGCGAGCCCTTCGGTGAGTGCGATGACGCCGGCCTTCGCGACGTAGTACGCCAGGTAGCCGGTGTAACGCGGCCGCCCGCTTCTCGGCGTCCAGTCGGCGATGTTGATGATGCGGCCTCCGCGCAAGCGTCGCATATGTGGCGCGGCCGCGCGCGCGCACAGCCACGCGGCGCGGAGATCGACCGTCATCTGCGCGTCCCAGTCCTCGACCGTCAGCTCGTCGAACGCCTTGGCGCGATACACCGACGCCATGTTCACGAGCACGTCGAGACGCCCGAACGCGTCAACGGTCGCGTCGACGGCGCGATCGCCGCCGTCGGCTTCGCGCAGATCGCTCTGAATACTGCTGGCTCGACGTCCCAACGCGCGCACGGCTTCGCACGTCTCCTCAGCTTCGGCGCGGGAGCGGTGATACACCAGCGCGACATCGGCCCCGGCGCGCGCCAGTTCGGTCGCGACGACGGCGCCGATTCGTCGTCCTCCGGTGATGAGCGCCACCCGCCCAGTGGGATCCATGGCGCCCATAGTAAGCCCCGCCGTAGCGCCGTTGGCCGAAAGCGGTTTCAACGTCCGTAAGCGGATCGAGCCCGGACTGCCCTTAACTTATTGAGCCGTAAACGCCGCGGAGTGGTCCGTTTCGTGCTGGCTGTAATAGTTCGTGGTTCGCCGACATTCGTCGGTTGGGCCTCGGATCGTGTGCGTCGCGTCCCCGCCGCGGCGCACACGTTTTCCCCTTGTCGCCGTCCCCATCCCATTTACGATTCATTGATGGTCAGATTTGCGGCCGCGCTGTGCCTGATCGCCGTGTGGTCGGTGTCGTCACGAGCGGTCCAGATGATCCTGGACAACCGCGCGATCACGGAAGCCATCAGCATCGGCCAGTCGCGCGAACGGGAACGCATTCGCTTCCACCAGCCCTATCGGCTCATGGTGAAGCAGTCGCCGATGGACTGGATCGATGTGATCACGCCCTTCCACCGGGTTGTCCTCGCCGCAGAAGCCAAGGCGCGCACGGGCAACCGATTGTTTGCGCAGCGCGAAGCCTTTGCCGCATTGAGTGAAGCGCCAGGGCAGCTCACGTTCGTGCTCGAGCTGACGTTCCATCCGCTGAACAACTTCATCGGCGTGCCCGACTACGACATTGCGCTCCTCGGCTCGAAGGGCGACCGCCTTCAGCCCGATCGCCTCGATCGATATCCGCGTTCGCAGCCCCGCGTCGACACGCCCACTCCGGAGATCCCGATCCCTGGGGCCGCACCCATATTCAGCAAGGGTGAGCCGGTTCTGGGCGGGACTATCGTGGTGCCGTTCGCGGCAAGCAAGCTCGATCCGGTTGGACGCTATACGCTGGTACTCGCGGAGAAGGGATCCGCGCTGGTGAGGGTGCCGATCGATCTGGCTGGATTGAGGTAGGTCCCCTCGACTCGCATGCGCTCGCTGGGGCGCTGTACGAAGTAAGGGGGACGCCTCGACGTCCCCCTTGACTTCCCCCGCGTGTGAACGCGTTGAACTACGACAGGATCTTCACGACGACGCGGCGGTTCATCGCACGGCCGTCTTTGGTGGTGTTCGGTGACACCGGCTTTTCCTCACCGTACGAGATCACGTTGATCTTGTGGAGAGGAATCTGGTGCTGCTCGTACAGATACCGCTTCACCGCTTCCGCGCGCTCCATTCCGATCCGCTCGTTCACTTCCGGTGAGCCGACGTTGTCGGTATGGCCCTCGACCTCGATGAAGATGTTCTTCGGATCGGCCTTGACCTGCTTGATCACCTCGTCCAGACGCATCTTGGCGGCGTCCGGGAGCTCGGCCTTGCCGAACTTGAAGTTGCCCTGATCCTCGCTAAGGGTCACTTCGAACACGAGCTTGCGCGACGCGGCTTCGACGTTGTTGATCCGGCCGCCGAGCCGGGTGTCGACGTCCTTCGCAGCGCCGGCCGCCGCATCAGCGGCTGATCGCGCCTCGGTGGCTGAACGACCGGCCGCTTCGGCCTTCTGGTCGACGGCGCCGATGCGCTCTTCGTTCTTCCGAGTGCGCTCCTGAGTCTCTTCAACCGTGCCTGCCAACGTGTCGACCTTGCCGTTCACGTTGCCAACCTCGGTCCGCACGAATTTCTTGGTGGCGCAGGCGGGTGCCACGGCCACCGTGAGGGCGAGCATTGACGCTGCAAAAAGGCTCTTCCGCATGATGTTTTTCTCTCCTGTAACGACGTGACTAACTTCCAACGCGCGACGGACCGGCGATGTACCCGCCTCGCGAATGAACAACCAAGTTCTTCTTCCGCGTGCGAACCTCGAGCGGGTGCCATCCCGGGCGCGCTCCTGGTTCGATCGAGATCAAGTACTGATACCGAATTTCCTCGAACAAATCCTGCACGGCGATCGATGTGTGCGCGGGCACGCTGGTGACGCGCATGTCACCACCGGTCCATCGCGCGAGATCGGCGAGTGTCGCAGCCTGCACTTTGCGGCCGTCGGTTTCGATCACCTCGAGCTCGCCTCCCGGATGATCGAGCGGGTTCACGACTCTGAGCAGGTACACCGGCACGTCGATCGAGCTGGCGATGCCGGAGACTTGCGGAGCGGTCAAGCGGCTGCCCGTGTCGATACCGTCGCTGATCACGAGCACCGCGCGATGACGATTGGTGCGCTCGGCCACCAAGCGGGCCGATTGCGCGACCGCGTCGTAAAGCGAGGTCATGCCCCAGGGCTTGCCCTTCAGGGCGACCCGCTGCATGTGCTTCACGTCGGTCGTGAACGGCACGACCTCTTGCAACACCGAATCGAACGTAAACAGCGCCGCCTCATCGCGGCCGTCGTGCAAGTTCATCGTCGCGACGGCAACAGCGTCGCGCGCGCGGTCCATGTTGCCGCCGACGGCCATGCTGCCGCTGATGTCGAGCAACAGCGCCAGGCTGACCGGCGCGTCGCCGACATAGAAGTCTTTCATCTCGCGGCGCACACCGGAATCAAAAATCTCGAAGTCCGTCTTCTTCAGGCCGCGCACAACACGCCCTGACTCGTCGCGGACAGCCACAGACACGGTGACGACCTCGACTCCGGACTTGAATGTTGCCTGCCCCTCCGGTCGGATCGGAGTGGGCGGGGGTCCCTGGGCTTCCAAAACGGCGCCGGCAACCGCCAGTGCCAGGCCCAGGATGGTGGGGGCTACCATCAGGTGCATGTGCCTGAGCCTTTATCAATGGTCTTGCCACGTCCCTGATCGAGATGGCTCAATCACTTAGCGAAACGGACCTATCGCACTAGGGCGTAATTTCTATCGCTCAAGTGTAGGAATTGCATGGTCGAGAATGCACGCCACCCTTTGACCCTACCCTGAGAGGCACCTGGAAGTGGCGTGCGATTCTGGAAGTGCTGTGCACTTTCGTGCTGAAGACTTGGCCACGGCGCGGTGCGCCAGCGATGTCCTGCCGACATTCGACTTTCCGGACAAACCCCTTAAGATGAGCGCATGCCCACGAAGAGTTCACGCCCGGTCCACGTTGCGGGACGCGTCGATCGTTTCTCGTACGCCATCCGCAACATCGTGGCAGCGGCGAAGGACGTGGAAGCGCGTGGGCAGAAGGTTCGGTATCTGAACATCGGCGATCCAATTGCTTTCGGCTTTCAGACACCCGCCCATCTCGTCGACGCCGCCGTGCGTGCCCTGCGCGACGGCCACAACGGATACGTGCCCTCGGCAGGGATCGCCGCTGCACGCGAGGCCGTCGCTGGCGAATACGCCTCGCGCGGCATCACGGTGTCTCCCGATCGTGTATTGATCACGACCGGCACATCGGAAGGGATCGAGCTGGCGCTCAACGCGCTCGTCGATGAAGGCGACGATGTGCTCGTGCCGTCGCCGACGTATCCGCTCTACACCGCGGTCCTGGCGAAGATCGGTGCGCATCCGCGCTACTACCGCACCGATCCGACTCGCGACTGGCTTCCCGATCTCGATCACCTGCGCAGTCTGGTCACACCGAACGCGCGCGTGCTCGTGATGATCGATCCGAACAATCCGACCGGCGCGGTGTACCCCACGTCGATGCGGCGCGCGCTCATCGACTTTGCCGAAGAGCACGATCTGACGATTCTCGCCGACGAGGTCTACAGCGATCTCGGCTTCGATGGTCCACTGCCGCTGCTCGGCACGCTCGATCTCGACGCACCGATCATTTCATTCTCGAGCCTGTCGAAAGCGTATCTCGCGCCCGGCTGGCGCGCGGGCTGGCTCGTGGTCGGCGCGTCGCCGCGACTCGACCCGACGCTTGCGGCGATCAAGAAGCTGGCGGACGGCCGTTTGTGCAGTCCGGGTCCAATGCAGTACGCCGTCGCTGCGGCGTTGACTGGCGATCGCTCCCACCAGGTCGCCTTCCGCGCTGCGTTGGCCGAGCGCGGGCGCGTGACCGCCGAGTGTCTGAACGCTATTCCGGGCATGCACTGTGTTGCGCCGAAGGCCGCGTTCTATGTCCTGCCATCGGTGACGCTGCCGCCCGGCCGCACCGATGAACACTTCGTCCTCGGTCTGCTGCGCGAGAAAGGAATCCTCTGCGTGAACGGATCGGGATTCGGCGTCGACGCAGCTGGCGGGTTCTTCCGCATCGTCTGCCTCGCCCCGCCGTCGGAGCTCACGGCAATCTACGCTGACATCGCTGACTACACGCGCGATTACCTCGCTCGCGGTTAGCGAGTGAACGAGTGGCCTCACGGTCGGATAGTCCTCGCGCGCTGATTCGATACGCCCTGGCCGGCGCCGCAATCACGGTCGGGATCGCGTGGACGCTCTATCTCATTCGCGACACGCTGCTGCTGGTCTACGTCGCGATGCTGATAGCCATCGGCCTGTCGCCGCTCGTCGATACCATCCAACGGCATCCGCTCGCGCGGCGGCTGCGACTGCCGCGATGGGCGGCCATCCTCGCCATCTATCTGCTTCTCGTGGCCGCGGTGATCTCGATCGGTGCGCTGGTCGTGCCGCCGTTGGCCTCGCAAGCCAGAGACCTGTGGGCGGCGGCGCCCGATCTGCTGCATCGCGGACAGCGGTGGTTGATTCAGCGCGGACTGCTGCGCCGCGAGATCACGGTGATCGAGGCGGTGCAGCAGGCCCCGGGCGGCGGCACGGACGCGGTGACCACCGTGGTTGGCGCGATCTGGGGAATCATCGGCGGCGTCTTCGGCGTGGTGACGATTCTCATCGTCGCGTTCTACATGCTCGTCGACAGCAGCAACATCGTGCGCACCTTCGTGCGCGCGTTTCCGTCGAGCGAGCGCGCGCGCGTCCAGGCCGCGTGCGGCGACGTCTCGGCGAAGGTCAGCGCGTGGCTGGCCGGCCAGCTGTTTCTTGGTCTGATCATCGGATCGACCGCCGCGATCGGCCTCGGCCTGATGGGCGTCCCGTACTTCTACGTGCTGGCACTGATTGCCGGCATTGGCGAGCTGATTCCGATCATCGGCCCGATTGTGTCAGCCGTACCCGCGGTGGCCGTCGCGTTCTCCGTCTCGCCGGCACTGGCGCTCGGCGTGCTCGTGTTCTTCATCTTGCAGCAGCAGTTCGAGAATCACCTGCTCGTGCCGCGGGTGATGTCGCGGCAAGTGGGCGTCAGCCCGGTGATCGTGATCATCGCGCTGCTGATTGGCGGCACGCTGCTCGGCATCATCGGCGCGATCCTCGCGGTGCCGACCGCAGCCATCCTGCACGTCATGTATCAGAAAGTCACCGACGCGATGGGCGAGTAATGCGTCGCCTGCGATATATCGTCCTCGCCTATGTGGCGCTCACGCTGCTCGCCACCTGGCCGGTGGTGCGTGGCCTGTCACGAAACGTGGCCGGCGATCTGGGCGACCCCGTATTCGCGATGTGGGTGTTGGCGTGGGACAGCGATCAGTTGCTGACGATGCTGCACGGCGATCTCTCGCACGTGCGCAGCTTCTTCGATGCCAACATCTTTCATCCCGCGCCGTTGACGCTCGCCTACTCCGAGCATTTCATTCCGCAGGCGATTCAGGCGCTCCCGATCTACGCGATCACCGGCAATCCGATCCTCAGCTACAACCTGCTGTTTCTGTCGACGTTCGTCCTGTCCGGTGTCGGCGCGTACTTGTTCGTGCGCGAGTTGACCGGCGATGCGCGTGCCGGCTTCGTCGCCGGCGTGTTGTTCGCATTCGCGCCCTACCGTTTTCCGCAGGCGCCCCATCTGCAAGTGCTGTCGTCGCAGTGGATGCCGTTCGCCCTGTACGGTTTCCGCCGTTACTTCGCGTCGATGTCGGACGCCGGCCACTCACGCGGAGGCCGATGGCGCCCGCTGCTGGGGGCGGCCGCCGCGCTCGTCACGCTGAACTTGTCGTGCGGGTACTACTTGATGTACTTCGCGCCCTTCGTCGCCGCCTACGTCGTCTGGGAGATCTGGCAGCGCGGCGTGTGGCGGAACAGGGCGATGTGGCTTCGCATCGGCGTCGCTGCTGCG
>Ga0075425_100000707_pt1 | contig 31772 bp, 30 predicted proteins | sample SoiMethybrSBSTD4_FD_75300 | JGI IMG/M metagenome (GOLD analysis project Ga0075425, IMG submission 75300) | Bulk soil microbial communities from a Populus tree surrounding site in Tennessee, USA - Soil MetaG P. TD hybrid SBSTD4 | ecosystem: Environmental > Terrestrial > Soil > Tree plantation... | reverse complement strand
GGGTCTGCGATCTGCACCTGCGCGAGCGCGCCGCGCACCAGGTCCATCGCTTCGCTCTGCGTGGTCCCTCGCACCGTGTAGACCTCGGCGACCTGCTTCCCGACCCTGATCGACGGGTTCAGCGACGAGCCGGGGTCCTGGTACACCATCGAAACGTCGTTCGCGCGCAGTCTGCGCAGCTCCGGGCGGCTCAGCCTGACGACGTCGCGGCCGGCGATCCGGATCTGACCCGACCGAACTCGCCCGTTGCGGGGGAGGTACTGCACGATGGCGAGCGCCGCAGTCGACTTGCCGCAGCCCGACTCGCCGACGAGCCCGTACGAGCGGCCGCGCTCGACCGTCAATGAGACGCCGCGCAGCACCTGTCGCTCGATGCCGCGAACGCGGTAAGCGACGTCGACGTCGACGAGCTCGAGCGCGGGTGCGTCCGCCGCAGCGCTCATCGCTCCAGTACCTGTGTGAGGCCGTCTGCGACGAGGTTCACTCCGATCACAAGCGTCGCGACTGCGAGCGCGGGGAAGAGAACGGTCCACCAGTACGAGCCGCCCGCGAGCAGCGCGTAGTTCTGGCTGATCTGCAGCGACCAGTCGGGCGACGGAGGCTGGATGCCGAAGCCGAGGAACGTCAGCCCGGCGATGGCGAAGATGGCGTAGCCGAGGCGGACGGTCGCCTCGACGATGATCGGTCCCGTCACGTTCGGCAGGATCTCGACGAACATGATGTACGGCGCGTGCTCGCCGCGCAGGCGGGCCGCGGGAACGTAGTCGAGGTCGCGCTCCGCCAGGACGGCGGCACGCACCGTTCGTGCGACGAGCGGGGTGAAGATGACTCCGATCACGATGACGAGCGTTGTGTTCGACGCGCCGAGCGCGACGATCGCGGTCACGGCGATCACGATCAGCGGCAACGCGAGCAGGGCGTCGATGAGCCGCCCGAGAGCCTCGTCCACGAACCCACGGAAGTATCCCGTCACGAGGCCGAGGATGGTCCCGCCCACGACGCCCAGGAGCGTCGCGAGTGGCGCGATCTTCAGCACGCCGGTCGCCCCGGCGAGCACACGTGAGAGCACGTCGCGGCCGAGCGTGTCCGTTCCCATCCAGTGGCCGGGGCCTGGCCGCGCGAGAATCGTATCCCCCTGCGCGAGCGGATCGAGCGGCGTCAGGCGCGACCCGACGATCCCCCAGAACACCCAGAAGCCGACGATGAGCGCGCCCGCGATAAACGTCTTCGAACGCCCCAGCTCGCGAAGCGTCTCGCGCCGCGCGATCCGCGCTTCACTCTGCTGGAGCGGGATGGTGATCGCGCTCAATCGGCTGCTCCGTAGCGAATGCGGGGGTTGAGCAGCGAGTAGAGCGTGTCGGCGATGAGCGTCGCGGCGAGATAGACGATGCCGACGATCAGCACACCAGCCTCGAGCATCGTGAAGTCCTTGTTCTGCGCCGCAATCAAGATCCGCTGCCCGATCCCGGGGTAGTTGAAGAGCGTCTCGATCACGACGAGACCGCCGATCAGGTAGCCGGTCTGCGTCGCGACGACCGCGATTGTCGGCAGGAGCGCATTCCTCAGCACGTGGCGGCGGAGGATCGTGGGCGTGTCGAGCCCTTTGAGGAAGGCGGTACGTGTGTAATCGGCGTCGAGCGCCTCGATCACCCCCGCTCGGGTGATGCGTGCGATGTAGCCGAAGAGGACGGCCACGAGCGCGAAGGCCGGCAGCAGCAGATACTCGACCTGCGTGAAGAACCCGGCTCCCGGCGGTGCCTGCGCCGTCGTCGGCAGGACCTTGAAGGCGACGCCGAAGATCACGATCAGGACGATCGCGGTGACGAACTCCGGGACTGCCGTGAGCGAGAGCCCCCCGACCGTGATCACGCGGTCCGTCGTGCGCGCCTGGCGGAGCGCCGCCACGATGCCGCCGAGGATGCTGAGCGGCACGACGAGCACGAACGCCAGGGCGGCGAGCTTGAGCGAGTTCAGGAGCGCAGGCCCGAGCAGGCTCGAGACCGAGACCTTGTACTCGAGCGACTGGCCGAGATCGCCGTGGACAAGGTGCCCAACCCATCGACCGTACTGCACGTACACGGGCCTGTCGACGCCGAGCTGGTGGTTCAGCAGGTCGACCGAGCGCTGGTCGGCAAAGCCACCGAGCACGTTGCGGCCGACGTTGCCCGGTAGGAGCTGCGCAGTCGCGAACACGATCATGCTCAGCAGGACCAGCGTGATCAGCGCGAATGCGGTGCGCTTGAGGAGGAACCGTGCCATCAGCGTGCCGCCACCGCGCTACCGCACGCGTAGTGCGGCAGCACGGTGACCGGTGTCGTTCTCGAGCTCAGCCCAGCGACGTCTTGCTCAGATAGACCTGGCCGAGCGCGTCTGCCTTGTACCCCTTGACGCGCTTCGACCCCGCTGCGAGGTAGTTGTAGAAGTACGGGAAGATCACCGGCGTATCGCGGAGCAGGATCGTCTCGATCTGCTTCGAGTACTTCAGCTGATCCTTCAGCGCGATCGCTCCTGTGTACGACTTGACGAGTGCGTCGTAGCGCTTGTTCGAGTAGTGGGCCGCGTTCCACACGCCGCCCGTCTGGAGCGCGCTGTTCAGGAGCACGTTCGGAACCGCGCGGTGGCCCCAGTCGGTGATGTTCATGGGCGTGTTCAGCCACGGCGTGTTGCCGAGCCCGCCGGGACCGCCGGTCTGTGAGCCCGCGAAGTACGCGGTCGCCGTGAGGATCTTCAGGGTCATCTTGATCCCGATCGCCTTGACAGACTGCTGGATGATCTGCGCGAGCTGCGGGATCTCGCCCGTCTTCTCGGTCGTCAGTGTGATCGCGAACCCGCGCGAAAAGCCTGCAGCCGCCATCAGCTGCTTCGCGAGCCTCAGGTCCTTGTGCCGCTGGGCCACCGTCTTGTTCGTCGACGGATACACGGGCGCAAAGGGCGAGTCGTTGCCGATGTCCGCCCGGTTGTCGAAGAGTGTCTTGATGATGCGGGGCCGATCGAGCGTCAGCGCTATCGCCTGCCGGACACGGCGGTCGGAGAGCTGGTTGTGCAGGTCGACGCGCATCGGCACCTGCCGGTGCGTGGCGCCGCGGGTCGCGAAGATCTGCACGTTCGGATTGCTGAAGAGCGGCCGGGCGGTCGCGAACTGGACCTGACCGATGAGGTCGACCTGGCCGCCGAGCAAGGCCGCAGTCACGGCCGCGTCGTCCGAGTAGTACGTCACGTCGACGCCGTCGAGCGGCGGCCTGCCGTTCCACCAACCCGGGAAGCGGTCGTACTTCGCACCGACGCCCGGCGTGTACGAGGTGAGCTGGAAGGCACCGGTCGTCTGCGGCGTCTTCTCGAACGTGCCGTTCTGATAGTTCGCCGGCAGGATGATCGCCTGGTAGGTCGTCGAGCTGGTCAGGTACGGGAAGCTCGCGGTCGGCGTGTCGAGGTCGAACCGGACCGTGAGGTTGTCGATCTTCTTGATGCCGCTCGCCGAGAGGACGCCCTTGAACGCCGATAGCGCACCCGAGTCCGGGCCGAGCAGCCGCTTGTACGTCGCGACGACGTCGTCGGCAGTCATGGTCTTGCCGTTCTGGAACTTGACGTTCGGCCGCAACTTGAACGTCCACGAAGAGGCTCTTGCATTCGGCTTCCAGCTCGTCGCGAGCTCCGGCAGCAACGTGAGGCTCTGCGTCGCGCGCGTGAGGAACTCGCCCGCGATGCCGCCCGTCTCGAGTCCGCCCTGGTCTGCGTACGTGTGCGGGTCGAGGCTCTTGGTCGGCGGCGGGATGATCGCGACGCGAAGACGGCCGCCCGCACGCACTGCCTCGGGCGCTGCGAAGGCGATGGGTGCTTCCCCGAGCGCGGCCAGTGCCCCGGCGATCGCCGAGGCCGAGAGCCCGAAGAGCGTCGCACGACGGAAGAACTCCTTGCGGTCGACCTCGCCGTCGAGGAGCTCGTCGATGAGCGTGTTCTCTACCGGCCCGGCCTCGATCCGGCGATACGCCTCGAACTCCCGGCGCGTTTCCCTATCCATTTCCTCGGCCTCCCAGTCAGTTTGCGTTCAGGCGATCGAGTTGCTTCAGGGGGGTTTGGCGACGCTGACAGTCCGCTCACACCGTGTCAAGCCCGTGATCCTACTCCCGCGACCCGGCTTGGACGAGGCCCGGCGCCAATCGCCCGGTGCTCGCCGTCTCGCGCGCGTGGCTCAATGCACCCGCCGCCCCGCCAGTTCGAGCGCCGCTCCGAGGAGCACGTTTGCTCCGTTGACGCAGTCCTCCCACGCTGTCAGCTCGCGCGGATCGTGGCTCACGCCGCCGACGGACGGCACGAAGATCATTCCGGCCGGCGTCACGCTCGCGAGCGCCTGTGCATCGTGGCCGGCACCCGAGTGAAGCCTGAGCGACAAGAGCCCGAGCGCGCCTGCCGCCCGCTCGATCGCGTCGCACACTGCCGGATCGAGCGGAGTCGGCTCCCAGCGGCCAACCGGCGCGATCTCGAGCTCGACCCCGCGACGCGCCGCCGCCGAGCGCGCCCGCGCGAGAAGCGAAGCTTCTAGCTCGCCAAGCGTCAGTGCCCCGGCCGACCGGAACTCCAGCGCGACACGCGCCGTCCGCGGGATGACGTTATAAGCGCCCGGCTCGAGCTCGACGTGCCCGATCGTGGCGACGCAGCCGGCGAAGTCGCGCACCACGAGCTCCTCGGCGGCCACGGCGAAGTCGGCTGCGGCGAGCCCGGCGTCCCTTCGTAGGTTCATCGGGGTCGTGCCCGCGTGACCAGCCTCGCCGCGAAAGACGAGCGAGAACGAGCGCGCCCCGACAATGGAAGTGACGACCCCGATCTGCGCACCTGCGCGCTCGAGCACGGGACCCTGCTCGATGTGCAGCTCGAGGTACCCGGCGAGCGAGCGCGGGTCACGTCGGGCCGCCGCGAGCCCCCGCTCCTCGAGGCCTGCGCGTTCGAGCCCGGCCAGGAGCGCCTCGCGGCCGCCCCGTGGGGACGCAAGCGTTTCTGGCGTCAGCGTGCCCGCGAGGGCCTCGCTCCCGAGGAGCCCGACGAGCGTTCCCTCCTCGTCGGTGAAGTCGATCGCCTCGAGCGACACGGGCAACTCGGCAGCCGCCTTCTTCAGCGCGAGCAGCACATGAAGAGCCGCCACGACGCCGAGCGCGCCGTCGAAGCGACCGCCGCTCGGGACCGAGTCGAGGTGCGAGCCGAGGAGGAGCGTCGATCCGCGTGCGGGAAGCACCGCCGAGTGATTGCCGGCTGCGTCGACGCGCGTCTCGAGCCCGGCTGCAGCCGCACGCTCGAGGAACCAGGTGCGTGCTGCGAGGTGAGACTCACCGAGGCTCGGCCGGTTGACGCCTCCGTCGGAGGTCGCGCCGATCTCGGCGAGCGTGTCGAAGTCCGCGCGCAGAAGATCGGCGTCGACGTGCACGTTCAGTACCCTCGCTCGACGAAGCGGCCGCGCCCCGCGGCGCCGACGAATGCTCCGTCGGCGACGATCACCTCGCCGCGGCTGATCGTGGTCGTCGGGACGCCGCGAACCGTGATGCCCTCGTAGCTCGAGAACGGGAGCGCGGAGTGGAGCGTCTCGACCGAGAGCGTCATCTCCCGTTCCGGATCGAAGAGGACGACGTCCGCGTCGCACCCCGGCGAGAGCCGCCCCTTACGTTCGAGGCCGAAGATCCGCGCCGGGCTCGTACAGCACGCATCGACCCAGCGGCACAGGTCGATGCGGCCCGTCCCAACTCCGAACGTATGAACGAGCGAGAGGCGCGCCTCGATCCCGGAGACACCTGCGGCCTGCAGGCTTTCGAGCGGCGCGCGCGGGCAGTGGTCGGACGAGACGATGTCGATCGTGCCGGCGGCGAGGTTGCCCCACAGCGCGTCGCGCTGTGCCGCCTCGCGGATCGGGGGCCGCACCGCGAGCGACTGTGCGCGCAGATCGCCTGCGCGAAGCGCGGACCGGTCGAGGACGAGCCCGTGGGAGGTGACCTCGCCGGCGACGTTCTGTCCATTGCGCTTCGCGGACGCCACCTCACGGGCCGATTCCGCGCACGAGAGGTGGAAAACGAGCAGTCTCGACCGGGCGAGACCGGCGAGGACGATCGCGCGATGGACGGCCTCGGCCTCGGCCACGGGCGGGCACGAGTCGGCGAGCCACGCAGGGCTCGTCTTCCCCTCGGCCGCGAGACGCGCGCCGAGCACCCCGATCACGTCGTGGTTCTCGGCGTGGAGGACGCTGAGCCCTCCCTGCTCCCCGACGGCCGTCATGGCCCGGAAGATCGCGACGTCCGGCAGCCGGTACCCGTCGTAAGCCATGTAGAGCTTGAAGGAGGGAACGCCGCGCTCGAAGAGCGCGGGCACGTCGCAGAGCCGTGCGGGGTCGGGGTCGCGCAGGTTGAGATGGAACCCGTAGTCGATCACGGCCTCGCCGGCTGCGTCGTCGAGCCGCTGCTCGAGCCCATCGACGAGCGACTGGCCGACCTCAGGCTGCGCGAAGTCGACGACCGTCGTCACGCCGCCGAAGGCCGCGGCGCGGGTCCCGGTCGCAAATGAGTCGGCGGTCAGCGCCGCGTACGGCGGAAACGTCGGATCCGTCAGATGAACATGCCCGTCGACGGCGCCCGGGATCACATAGAGACCGCGTGCGTCGAGCTCGACAGTGCCGTGAAGGCGGTTGCCGACGGCCGCGATCCGCGCGCCCGACACGGCAACGTCGGCGACGACCGCCTGCTCCCTCGTCACGACGAGGCCGCCCCTGACGACGAGGTCGTACGTCAACGGGCGCGTAGTCTACTGCGGTGCCCGACTGGTCCCGGTTGGTCCGTCCGTCGCTCCGCGGACTCGGCGCATACGACCCAGGGCCGAGCATGGCGGAGTTGGAGGAGCGGTACGGCCGGATGGTCGTCCGGCTCAACCGCAACGAGGATCTCTTTCCGCCCGTTCCGGGCGTGCGCGAGGCGGTCGAGGCCGAGCTCCCGAACGTCTGGATGTATCCCGAAGAGTCGTACCGCGAGTTCCGAACCGCAGTCGCCGGCTGGATCGGGACGACCCCCGACCGGATCGTTCCGGCGCATGGAACGCAGGCGCTCATCGGCACGCTGGCCGGGCTCTTCCTCGATACGGGCGACGCCGTCGTCGTGCCGCGGCCGACGTACGGCCTGTACGCGCAGGCGAGCGCGACACGCGGAGCCAACGTTCATCCTGTCCCGTTGCGCGAGCTGCGCATCGACTTCGAATCGACGATGCGAACCGCGGTCGAGGTCTCGGCGAAGGTGGTGTGGATCTGCGATCCGAACAACCCCACGGGCTCGCTTGCGCATCGAGACGAGTGGCGGGAGTTCCTCGACGCGCTTCCCGACGACTGCATCGTCGTCGCGGACGAGGCGTACGCGGACTACGTCGACCCCTCATTGCGGCTGGACCGCGTGGGGGACGTCCAGGCCGGGCGGCGGCTCGTCGTGCTCCGCACGCTGTCCAAGCTCTTCGGGATCGCCGGCCTTCGGCTCGGCTATGCCGTCGCGGACCCGGAGCTCGCCCGCTACCTCGACGTGATGCAGGAGCCGTTCAACGTCAACCGCGCCGCGCTCGCCGCGGGCCGCGTGTGCCTCGCTCACCCGGAGCTGATCGAGACGCGGCGAGTTGCCGTCGCGGAGGCGAGGCAGATCCTGTACGCGCGTCTGCGCGAGGGCGGGCTCGAGCCGATCCCGTCGCAGACGAACTTCGTTCTCGTCGACACCGGAGTCGACGACGCGGCTCTCGCGCAGGCCGTCGCCGAAGACGGCCTGCTCGTCCGCGCGGCAGGGGAGTACGGCCTCGACGGTTACGTCCGGATCACGGTCGGGCCGGCCGAACTGATGGAGCGCGTCGCGGACTCGCTTGCCCGTGCCCGGCGAGTGCTCCTTCAGGACGGCGGATAGCGGTCGAGCCACCAGCGGGCGATGTCGTCGCGGTTCAGGAAGCGGACACCGTCCCGCGCGAGCGCGTGCTCGAGGAAGAGGCGCAGCGCCGCCGCCCTGGCCGGTTGGCCCGACCAGCGGGCGTGCACCGCGACGGTCATCATCGTCCGACGCTCATTCGCCTCCCGGAGAAGCTCGTCGAGCCCGAAGGTCAACGTCTCGAGGAAGTCGCGAGGGCTCGCGAATCCCGGAGAGACGAGGTAGCGGCTGTCGTTGTAGGTCTTCGAGTACGGGACGACGAGGAACGGGCCCTTGCTGGCCGCCGTGTAATACGGGATGTCGTCGCCTGCGCCGTCGGAGTCGTAGAGGAAGCCGCCTTCTTCGCCGAGCAGCTCGCGTGTGTGCTCGCTCGGATACGACCGCGAGTTCCAGCCGACAGGACGCAAGCCGAGGACACGCTCGTAGGTCTCGACGGCGAGGCGCAGCTGCTCGCGCTCCTCGTCTCGTGAGAGCCGCCAGGGCTCGATCCAGCGCCATCCGTGGCCGAGGACGTCGTGTCCACGCTCGCGGATCCACTCGGCGACCGCCGGATTGAGCTCGAGCGCGACGGCCGCTGCGGAGACCGTCACCGGAACGTTCGCCTGGTCGAGGATGCGCGCGAGACGCCAGACGCCGGCGCGGCTCCCGTAGTCGTAGTGGGTCTCGGTTCCGAGGTCGCGCCGGGGTGGCTGCACACCGGCCTCTGCGTACTCGCCCCAGCCGTCGTTGCGGTCGTCCCCCCAGAGGACGGAGTACTCGGAGCCTTCCTCGTAGACGAGGACGACGTTGACGACGACGCGCGCACCATCCGGCCATTCGACGAGCGGTGGAGTTCGGCCGTAACCGACGAGGTCGCGCGCCATGACGTCGACAGTAACCCTCTAAAGGCCTGATCTGGATTGGGGTGACCCACATCAAGCCTCTAAACTTCCCGTATGAGCGCGGACGCACCGAAGCGGGTCGCCTTCATCGCACACTGCCTGCTGAATCAGAACGCGAAGGTGGAGGGCGGCGCCAAGCGTCCGGGTATGTGGGAGCCGGTGATCGAGCTCCTGCGCGAGCGCGGCTACACGATCCGGCAGATGCCGTGCCCCGAGCTTGCGTTCGGCGGCGCGCGGCGCTTCTGGGGGGTTCGCGAGCAGTTCGACACGCCGATCTACCGGCGTCACTGCCGCCGGCTCGCGAAGCTCGTCGCAGCCGTGATCGCGCAGCACGCCGCGGCCGGAGACGATGTCGTCCTCATCGGGATCGACTCGAGCCCCATGATGGGCATCGACTTCACGCCCTCAGCGCCGCACTGGAGCGGAAAGCCGGACATCGTCGAGGACGACTCGACGCTCGTGCGGGGCGACGGCATCTTCGTGGAGGAGCTGAAGGCGGAGCTCGCCGAGCGAGGGCTGCCCGAGCCGCGCTCGACGGGTATCCGCCACTGGTTCGCCGACTACGACCCGGACGAGGAGCTCGAGCGCCTCGGGGCGCTGCTGCGATGATCGATCCCCGTTCGCGGCGGATCGCGGTCGTCGCCGATTCGCTGCTCGAGCCGGTCCTAGACGAGCTCAGCGCCGACGGCTTCGGCGTGATCCAGCTGCCGCCTGCGGATCTCGAGCCCGAGACCGTCGCCGCGTGGCTCGAGCAGACGGCCGAGCACGTCGCAGAGTTCAGGCGAAACGACTACGAGGTCGTGCTCGTCGACGACGGCGTCCATCAACCGGAGCTCGAGCGGGCACTCGCGGCGCTCGGCGTGCCGCCGCTTCCTCAGTACGCCATCCAGCCGCCGTCAACGAGCAGGTTGATGCCCGAGACGTAGCCGGAGTCGTCGCTCGCGAGAAAGAGCGCGGCGCCTGCGACATCGGACGGCCGGCCGAGGCGCGGAAACGGCGTCCGCGATTGCGAGTACGCGAGCGTCTCCTGATTCTGCTGCTCGGGCGAGCCGGTCAGGATCTTGCCGGGCGCGACGGCGTTCACGAGCACGCCGCGGCGCGCGTAGTCCACCGCCAGCTGGTGCGTCAGGTTCACGAGACCACCCTTGCTCACCGCGTACGCGAGATGACCGGGCGGCCCGATCATCCCGTGTTGCGAGGAGATCACGATCACGCGTCCGCGCGCCTCTCCGATCGGCTCCTGCGTGATCATTTGGCGGACCGCGCATTTACAGCAGAGGAAGACGCCGCGAAGATTGACGGCCATGATCGCGTCCCAGTCCTCCTCGGTCGTCTCGAGCAGCGACTTCGAATAGCGGCCCGCGATCCCCGCGTTGCACACCACAACGTCGAGGCGGCCGTACCGCTCGACCGCCGCGCCGACGAGCCGGTCGACGTCGTCGGCGCGCGAGACGTCGGCGTCGACGTGGAAGCCCCGCTCGCCGAGAAGCGCGTCGGTCGTCTCGCCGCCCTCGCGCGGCTCGCGTACCACGTCGCCGACGACCACATGTGCACCCTCGTCAGCGAATCGGAGCGCGATTGCGCGCCCGATTCCGGAGCTGCCCCCGGTGACGACGGCGACCCTGTCCTGCAGCCGCATCGCCCGATCCTAGTCGGAACCGATAACGTCGGCTCGTGCGCGCGGCGATTATCGGTGCCGGTTGGATCGCAGCGGAGCACGCGGCCATCCTCGATCGGCTCGAGGGCGTCGAGCTCGCGGCTGTCTGCGACATCGACGAGGCACGCGCTCGCGACCTCGCCGGGAGTGCCGCCGTCTATACGGATTGGCGAGAGCTGCTCGAGCGCGAGTCGCCGGACTGTGTATTCGTTTGCACTCCGCCGCTCCTGCATCGCGACCCGGCGGTGGAGGCGCTGGCTCGGGGCGTTCACGTGTACCTCGAAAAACCGATCGCGCGCGGGCTCGACGATGCACGCGCGATCGTCCGGGCGGCCGAGGGAGGAAGCGCCGTCTGCGCGGTCGGCTACCAGTGGCGCGCCGTCGAGGTGCTCGACGACCTCCGCGACGCGCTCGACGGACAGGAGCTCGGGCTACTGATCGGGATCGGCACTGGCCCGACGAAGCGCCGGCCCTGGTTCCTCGACCGTGAGCAGGGAGGCGGCAACTTGCTCGAGCGGGCCAGTCACGCCGTTGATCTCGAGCGGGCGATCGGCGGCGAGGTCGTCGCGGTGCAGGCGACCGCCGGTACGGTCCCGCTCGCGCAGAGCGCCGGCGAGCGCGGCGACATCGAGGATGCGGCCGCGATCGCGATCCGGTTCGCTAACGGTGCCGTCGGATCGTCGACGATCGCCTGGACCCGCGACGGCTTGCCAGGCAGGTATTCGCTCGACGTGCTCGGAAGCGACTCATCGCTTCGCCTCGAGCTCGATCCGGACTTCACGCTGACCGGCGTGTCGGGCGGGCGGGCGATCGCTTCGCGCGCCACGCAGCACCCGATCGAGCGCGGCGTCGAGCGCTTCTTCGATGCCGCGCGCACCGGCGACGCGGGGAGCGTCTTTTGCACGCCGCGTGACGCAGCCGGCACGCTGGCGACAGTGATCGCCTGTGAGCGGGCGCTCGCGAGCGGCGGGACCGAGGCGGTCGAACAGCTCTAGGCCAGGCGACCTGGCCTGTAACGTTGCGACATGGCGGCGACTCCAAAGCTCGGTTTGCTCGAGCGGCTCGAGCAGGGGCCGGTGATCTGCGCCGAGGGCTACCTCTTCGAATGCGAGCGCCGCGGCTACCTGCAGGCCGGCGCATTCGTCCCCGAGGTCGTACTCGACCATCCGGAGGTCGTCACCGAGCTGCACCGGGAGTTCGTCCACGCAGGCTCCGACGTCGTCGAAGCGTTCACGTACTACGGACACCGTGAAAAGCTGCGCCTCGTCGGCAAGGAACATCTGCTCGAGCGGCTCAACCGCGACGCGCTCGATCTCGCGCGTGAAGTCGCGGACGAGAGCGGCGCGCTCTTTGCCGGTGACCTCTCGAACACGAACGTCTTCACCGACGACGACGACGAGTCGGCGAACGCGGTACGGAGGATGTTCGAGGAGCAGACCGGCTGGGCGGTCGAAGCTGGCGTCGACTTCATGATCGCCGAGACGTTTTCCTACGTCGCCGAGGCGCTGATCGCGCTCGATGTGATCAAGCAAACTGGTCTTCCCGCCGTCGTCACGCTTGCGCTCCACCGCGAGGCGGTGACTCGCGAAGGCCTCACGCCGGCAGAAGCGGCTCGGCGTCTCGAAGCGGCCGGAGCCGACGTCGTCGGCCTCAACTGCATCCGCGGGCCGCGGACGATGCTGCCCCACGTCGCATCGATTCGCGAAGCGCTCAGCTGTCACGTCGCCGCGCTCCCCGTTCCGTATCGCACGCACGATAAGGAACCGACCTTCCAGTCACTACGCGATCCGGAGTTCGACGGCCGGCCGTTCCCGACCGCGCTCGACCCCTTCACCTGCAACCGCCACGAGCTCGCGGACTTCGGCGCAGAAGCACTCGAGCTCGGCGTGCGCTATCTGGGCGTCTGCTGCGGCGCGGGGCCGCATCACATCCGAAGCTTGGCCGAGGCCGTCGGGCGCACGCCGGCCGCGAGCCGGTACACCGCGGACATGTCGAAGCACGCATACCTCGGGACCGATCCGACGCTCCGCCGCGAGAACCAGGAGTTCGCCGAGCAGCTCTAGGCCGGCCGTGAGGGAAACCGCGGTTCCCGCAGCTAAGGCGAGCGGCCCTCGGTCACTTCCTCGAGATAGCTCAGCGACGTCCGGATCAGCGAGCCCTGCTTGTCGGCGTCGTAGAAGCCCATCCGCCAGAGCGGCGGGGAGTAGCAATGGATCGAGATGGCGGGCGGTCCGCCGGCGTGACGGACCCCGTGGATGTACGCCGCGTCGAACTCGAAGGCCTCGCCGGCGGGCCTTGGACGGCTTGCGTGCACCAGGCCCCGCTTCCCGAAGTGAAACCGGTCCTCCACGAGGGTGCCTTCACAGACGTAGACGGCGCCGGAGGAGACGTCATGGTCGTGATATCCGGTCTTCTGGTCGTCGAGCCAGCAGATCATCCACACGTCGAGATGCGTGTCGCGGTGGAGCTGGACGTAGACGCGCCCCCCGGCGTCGTGGCGGACGTGGCCGCGCCAGAGCGCCGGGACGGTGCCGATTGCCGTCGCGAGCTCGACGAGCTCGTCCTGTTCGACGTCGCGGTCGAGCGGTGCCCGCTCCGCAACGAATGCTGCGATATCGGTCATGTGAGAAGAACGGTCGGATTGTCGTGACAAAGGGCCTGCACCGCAGCTTGGCCGAAGCTCCGGACGTGGGCAAGGGTGATCGTCGAGTCGATGACCGGAGCGTCGCTCCCGAACACGATCTGACGCGCGCCGAACGTGGCGAGACAGAGCTCGAGCGCCCGGCGCCCGTACGACGACGTGTCGAGGAATATCGTCGGATGGAGTGCGTTCGTGATGTCGAATCCGCGCGCCTGCATGCGCTCGAGCTGGAACGGCGCGCCCCCAGCGAGAATCGCGAACACGATCCGCAGATCCGGCCACCTCGCGACGCCGTGGGCGAGCCAGCTCCCGTACGCCCTCTGCATCTGCGTCGTGTAGTCGATCGTCGAGGCCCACCAGGCCGGCATCCCCGCGGGCGGCCGAGCCGCACCCGGATGAACGAAGACGAAGAGCCTGCGTCGCTCGAGATCGTCGAGCAGGGGTGAGACGCGGTCGAGGTCGGCCAGGTCGTCCGCAGCGAAGATCGCGCCGGCGAAGCCCTCCTCGAACCGTCCCATCGAGAGCGCGAGCAGACGGCCCTCGCTCTGCTCGACCGCGGCACGCGCACCCTCGTGGTACGCGCTACGCAGTAGCTCGGCCTCCTCGTCGTCGAGCAGGTCGATCCCGAGCGTCGGGGGACACGAGACGATCGCGACGTCGACCCCCGCCCGGTCGAGGTTCCCGAGGCACGCTTCGACGCCGTAGTCCGCGGGATCGAGCTCGAACGTCCCTTCGGGCTCGAGGACGATCGCGTGGTCTCGAAGCAACGGAGGCGACTCGCGCTGTGCCAGCGCCTGGACGAGTGATGCCGGCCAGAGATGCTGGTGCACGTCGTATGTCGCCACGACCACCTCACTCTAGTGTCGGTTCATGATGAACGTAGGCAGACGGCGCGAGATCGTCCACTGTCACCGGTGCTGCAGCTCGCGATCGCCTTGCTCGGCGAGTCGAGTAGCGTCCTCCAGCGATGGGGTACGCGTTCTACTGGGCGACGAACGACGGGATGAGCGGCCACGTCTGGCTGAGCGAGCGCGACCTGCGTGCGCTCACCGACGAGATGCTCGTCCAGGGCATGCCCTGGCCCACCGAGCGCGCAGAGGCGGGCGGCGCGATCGAGCCGGACGAGATCGAGAGCGTCCTCTCCGCGGCCGACCCCGAGCCGAAGGTGCTCGGCGACGCGAAGCTCTGGCTGGACTGGCTCCGCTTCCTCGAGGGCGCCGCCGTCAACGGGGGCCTGCTCGTACGCTCGTAGCTCTTCGCTGCTCGGCTCGAGCGGCATGGCCGGGTTTCTGCTCGGCGCCGCCGGCATGTTCGCGGTCACGTACTCCACGCAGGCGATCCTGCCCGAGCTCGGGCGCACGTTCGACGTGTCGCCGGCCGAGGCGGGGCTGACGATCTCGATCGTCGTGTTGGCCATCGCGGCCGGCGCGTGGATCTGGGGCCCGCTTTCCGACCGGTATGGCCGCAAGCACTCGATCGTGCTTGCGAGCACGCTGTTGGTAGCGCCGACGATCGGGGCAGCGCTTGCCCCGAGCTTTGCGCTCCTGCTCGCCTGTCGCGGGCTGCAGGGACTCTGCATGCCGGGCCTCATGACGGCGGGTGTGCCCTATATCACCGAGGTCTTCGTCCCGAGGATCGGGGGTCGGGCGATGGGCAACTACGTCACCGCGCTGATCGCCGGCGGCTTGATCGGACGCGTAGGCGTCGCGCTGCTCTCAGACGTCGTCGGGTGGCGGTGGGCGATCGGGCTCCTTGCGGTCCTGCCGCTTACCGCCGCGATCGTCATGCGCCGTTCGCTCGTCGAGGTTCCACCGACGCCCGCAAGCGGCGGGCGCTGGAGCAGTGTGCGCCGCCAGCTGCGGAATCGCAGGCTGTTGCAGACGACGGCGGCCGGAAGCGCGTTCTTCTTCACCTTCGTCGGCACGTTCTCGTATGTCGTCTTCCGGCTGGAGCGCCCGCCGTTCTCGTTCCGGCCCGCGGTCGCGAGCACCGTGTTCCTCCTGTGGCTCCTCGGCATCTTCGGACCAGCGTTGGGGTCACTTGCTGACCGGATCGGCTGGCGCCGGCTTGCGTTCAGCGCATTCGCGGTCGCCGCGGTCGGCCTTGCTTTGACGATCCCCGCACGGCTGCCGGCGCTCGTCGTCGGGCTCGCGCTCGTGACGCTCGCGAACTGGGCCGGCGTGACCGCCGCGCAGCTCGGCATCGCCGACGCGACGAGCGTCGATCGTGGAACGGCGAGCGCGATCTACTACAGCCTCTACTACTTCACGGGGGCGCTCGGCGGCTACCTGCCCGGTCTCGCGTGGGAGCGCTTCGGCTGGCAAGGCGTCGTCTGGACGGGTTGGGTCGCGCTCGCGCTCGCGGCCATGGCGCTCGGCTTCCGCGATCTCCGTCGCGCGGGCTGATGGCTTATGGTTGAGCCCCGGCTGGACCGGCTACGGCGAGGAGGTGCTTCAGTCATGAGTGTCGATGCCGTCCACACGGCGTTCGACGAGTCCCAGCGTGAGCTCGGCTGCGAGTTCATGGACTGGGAGGGTTGGCTCTGGCCCAACCATTTCGGGGCCCCGACCGCCGAGCATCGAGCGGTTCGCGAGGGCGTCGGCATCTGGGACGAGTCGCCCCTGCGCAAGTGGGACTTCACCGGCCCCGACGCTCTCCGCGCGGCCGACCGGATCTTCACGAACGACATGCTGGGCCTCGCGCGGGGCCAGATTCGCTACGCGCCGTTTTGCGACGACAACGGCACGATGGTCGGCGACGGGACCGTGTTCAAGTTCGACGACGATCACGCATGGGTCATCACCGCGCTCGACTCGGATCTCGACCATTTCGAAGACGTCGTCCGCGGGCTCGAGGTCGAGATCAAGCCGATCACCGCCGAGCTCCCGCACGTGCAGCTGCAGGGGCCGCGCTCTCGTGAGCTGCTTGCGGGCGTGTGCGACGCGGATGTCGCCGGGCTCCGCTACTTCCACTTCTTTCCCGAGCAGGTGCGCGTCGGCGGCGTGCCGGCGTGGGTCTCGAGGACGGGCTACTCGGGCGAGCTGGGGTTCGAGATCTTCTGCGCTCCCGGCGACGCGGCCTCACTCTGGTCAGAGCTCACCGGCGCGGGCGCGTCGCCGTACGGCCTCGCGGCCGTCGAGACACTGCGCATCGAGTCGGGACTGATCTTCATCGGCTACGACTACTTCCAGCACCAGACGAACCCGTACGACATGTCGCTGGACAAGGTGATCCGGCTCGACACTGATGACTTCTGCGGAAAGCAGGCCCTGGCAGCAACGGCCGAGGACCCGCCGCGGCGGTTCGTCACGCTCGCGCTCGACGGCGCCGCGGTCCCGGAGTACGGCGCCGCCGTCACGAGCGGCGGCGCGCCTGCGGGCACCCTGACGAGCCCGTGCGAGAGCCCGACCCTCGGCCGCGTGATCGGCCTCGCCGTCCTCGAGGCGCAGTTCGCCGCGCCGGGGACGCGGGTCAACGTCGAGCTCGCGGACGGCACCTCGGAGGCGACAGTCGCGTCGCTGCCGCTCTACGACCCGGAGAAGCGGCGGCCGCGGGCCTGACACCAGGCGCAGCTCGACGAGTCATCCTGCCGATCGCTGGGCGATGCAGAACGGACGGAGACCGGACGACCTGGCTCGAATCGTTAGTGCACGATCAGCACGTCACAGTGGGCGTGCCGTGAGACCGACTGGCTGACGCTCTGTCCGAGCACGCGCTCGAGCACCCTGGGCTCGCGCGTGCCGACAACGATCAGATCCGCTCCGCGCTCCTCCGCGAGCTGCACGATCGTGTCGGCGGGCTCGCCGACGGCCGCTTGGAACTCGGCTTCGACGCCGCGGCCCTCGAGATGCTCTCGGGCGTGCTCGAGCTCTTCGCGGTGCTGGGCCGGGGTGTCGGTCGGGTCGATCGCGCCGGCGCTGCGACCGATCGACAGCATGACCGGCGCGACGCTCGTGACGATCAGCTTCGCGCCGAACGCCTTGGCCAGTTCGGCGGCGCGGTCGAGCGCCCGCTTTGCCGGCTCGGTCTCGTCATAGCCGACGACGATCGTCTTCATGCCGCACTCCTTCCAGTGGGTTCAAACGCGATTCTCCCGCACCAGGCGGGTCGTCACAAGCCGGGGATCCAGACGAGGCAAGGTGCGTTCTCCTGCAGCGAGCGGGCTGCCCGTCGGTACCTGCGACGGGAGAGACGAGACCGGTCCGGGCCGAACACGACGAGACCCGGCTCACGCTCGCCGACGATCTGGAGCAGCGCAGCGATCGGACGCGGGCTCCGGATTCTCAGCCGCTCCACCTCGACGCCGAGCGACTTTGCGAGCGATGCCGGGGCGGCGAACGCCGCCTCCTCTTCGGGCGAGTCGATCTGGTCGTACCCGAGGATGACCGAGAGCGGCAGGGGCGGGAGCTCGGCGAGGACGGCGACGATCAGCGGGTGGCCGGACTCGACTGCGGCGTCGACCGCGAGCTCGCTCGCGCTCGGATCGAACGGCACGGTGAGGGTGGCAAGAAGGACCGGACGACCTGCCGAGCGGCCGGCCGTCGACGCGTTCGGCGCCGTTACTCGGGGCGAAGCTGCCATGTCGGCAAGCTCCGCGCGCGGCGACGGACCTTCCTCCGCCACATCGGCATGTAGAAGATGTACCAGGCGCCGAGCACCACCGGCATGAGCAGGAAGAGCGACTCGGACACGACCACCGCGAGGACGACGAACGTGACGCCGATGACGATTGCGTAGCCAATCGCAGACAGGCGGAACCGGCGCATGTCGCGCAGGATGCCGTCGTACTCAGCCGCAGGGATCTGGGCGGTGTTCCAGCGTCGGCCGCATTGCTCGCACTCCCACCGCTCGCCGTAGGGGACCTGGCGTAGCTCACCGCACTCGCACTTGATGGTGATCGGCGGTCCCCGCACGTTGCGATCTTAGCTCGTGACAATTGCCAAGACGGCGGCCGCCTTTCGCCAGTTTCGACATTGCATGCTGGTGTCCCAGGTGTTACTTTCGCCGCGGATTTCCTCTGCGGAGGCGTCGAACCTCGAGGGAGGTGTCGCCGTGGCTGAAGCGGCGATCGAAGAACGGCAGTTGTTGAAGTCGCTTCGCTGGTACGACGGATTCGTCATCGCGCTCTGCAATCCGGGGTTCCTGATCGGATCGCTCGGATTCTCGATCGGGGCGCTGGGCGGGTGGGGTGCCATGACGCTGTGGGGCATCTCGGCGACCATCGGCCTGCTCTCGAACTGGATCTACTCGGAGACGGCGGCGATGTTCCCGAACCAGTCGGGCGGCATTTCGCTCTACGCACACGAAGGCTGGCGGCGGTACTTCTCGCTCGTAGGGCCGATCGCGACCTTCGGCTACTGGATCGGCTGGTCGGTCGTGCTCTCCATCTTCGGGAAGCTCATCGGCGACCTCGTCGTCTCGAAATGGTTCCCGGGGCAGGCGAGCGACGTCTACTTCAGCATCGGCAACAACCACATCGGCCTGACGCACATGATCGCCATCGGTCTGATCACGGCGGTCTGGCTCTTCAACATCCTCGGGGTCAAGCCGTCGCTCCTCCTCGGCTACATCACCGGCGCGTTGCTGATGTTGCCGCTCGTCGTGCTGATCATCGTCCCGTTCGTCAAAGGCGACTGGCACTCGAGCAACATGACCTGGACGATCAGCGGGCAGTGGGGCGGGCTGCGTGTTGCCTTCGTCTGGCTGTTCCTGATGGCCTGGTCGGCGTACGGGGTCGAGGTCTGCGCGAGTTTCGCGCCGGAGTACCACGACACGAAACGCGACACAGCCCTCGCACTGCGCGCCGCGGGCGCCTTCTCATTGCTCGTCTACGTGCTCCTGCCGCTGAGCGTCGGGGGCGCGACCGGAGTCGACTTCATCAACAAGCAAGGGGCAGAGGGGCAGTTCTACACCACCCTGCTCAACAACCTCGTGGGCTCGGGCTTCGCCAGCGTCGTCCTCGTCTGCTTGCTCGCGAGCCTGGTGCTGTCGATGAACTCCTCGACGGCCGACGCCGGTCGGGCACTCTATGGGATCGCGCGGGCGGATATGACGATCAAGGAGCTCGGGGTGCTCAACCGGTTCCACGTCCCGGCGCGCGCGATGACCGTCGACCTCGTCGTCAACGTCTGCCTGGTGCTCCTCGTCTCGAGCAACCTCGCAATCCTCTACCTGAGCAACATCGGCTACGTCTTCGCGCATGTTGCGGCGATGACCGGCTTCCTGCTGCTGCGCAGGGACCGGCCCGGCTGGCCCCGCCCGATCAAGGTCTCACCGATCTGGCTCCCGATCGCAGGGATCATCGCGCTCTCGAACGCCGTGTTCCTCGTCGTCGGCGCGGGCAGTCCGGAGCTGAACGGCTACGGCACCTGGGGTGACTTCGCCATCGGCATCGGCGTGCTCGGGCTGGCAGTCGTCCTGTACGCGTTCCGGCGCCTCGTGCAGGACCGGAAGCCGATCCACCTCCGCGAGGAGACACCCTCCATGCCGGACGACGTGCCTGCGCCGGCAGCGCTCGGCGTGCCGGTGACCTGACGGACAATGGCGAGAGGGGCGGTGCACCGCCCCTCTCGACGTGGTAGGTGTGCACGTGAGCTAGGCAGCAGTTCGGACAGAACCGTCGCACTCGCCCAAAGGAGGCTTGCGCACGATGGCGCGTAACCCGAAGCACGACATCCTCTTCGAGCCGATCCAGATCGGCCCGAAGACGATGAAGAATCGCTTCTACCAGATCCCCCACTGCAACGGCTTCGGCTCGGAGCGGCCTCTTAGCCAGGCGTACTTCCGCGCGATGAAGGCCGAGGGCGGCTACGCCGCCTGCTGCACCGAGTACTGCTCGATCTCACCCGAGTCGGACGACACGCATCGGGTCTCTGCGCGCATCTGGGACGACGGCGACATCCGCAACCTTTCGATCATGTGCGACATGCTCCACGAGCATGGCGCTCTCGCGGCCTGCGAGCTCTGGTACGGCGGTCCGCATGCCCCGTGTATGGAGTCGCGCTGCGTGCCCCGTGGCCCGTCCCAGATTCCAAGCGACTTCGAGTACCTGACGTATGCGCGCGAGATGGACAAGGACGACATCCGCGACGTGCAGCAGATGTACGTCGACGCCGCGAAGCGCTCACGGACAGCAGGCTTCGACATTGTTTACGTCTACGGGTCCCACTCGTACCTGCCGCAGCAATTCCTGACCCCGTACTACAACAAGCGAACCGACGAGTATGGCGGATCGTTCGAGAACCGCGCGCGCTTCTGGCGCGAGACAATCGAGCAGGTCAAGGCTGCCGTCGGCGACGACTGTGCGATCGCCGTGCGAATGTCGACGGACATGTTCATGGGCGACGCCGGCACGCAGCTCGAGCGCGACTGCCTTCCCTTCGTCGAGCTCGTCGACGACATGGTCGACGTCTGGGACATCAACGTCTCGGGTATCTCCGAGTGGGGCGAGGATGCGACGCCGTCGCGCTTCTACCCATCGGGACGCCAGCTGCCGTGGCAGGCGGCCGTCAAGAGCGTCGCGAAGAAGCCCGTGCTCGGCGTCGGGCGCTGGACGAACCCGGATGCAATGGCAGAAGCGATCAACACGGGCAAGCTCGACATCATCGCCACCTGCCGCCCGTCGATCTCCGACCCGTTCCTGCCGAAGAAGATCGACGAGGGCCGGCTCGACGACATCCGCGAGTGCATCGGCTGCAACATCTGCATCTCCCGCTGGGAGATCGGCGGCCCGCCGGTCATCTGCACGCAGAACGCGACGGCGGGCGAGGAGTACCGGCGCGGATGGCATCCGGAGCGCTTCGAGCCGGCGGCGAACGCCGAAAACGACGTGCTCGTCGTGGGTGCAGGCCCCGCCGGGATGGAGTGCGCGATGGTGCTCGGCAAGCGCGGCATGCGGCGCGTGCACCTCGTCGAGGCACAGGACGACATGGGCGGGATCATGCGGTGGATCCCGAACCTCCCTGGCCTCGGCGAATGGGCGCGCGTCGTCAACTACCGCAAGATCCAGATCGACAAGCTGAAGAATGTCGAGTTCATTCCTTCCACGACGCTCGATGCCACAGGCGTCAAGGACTACGGAGCCGAGATCGTGATCGTGGCCACCGGCTCGTACTGGGCTCCGGACGGCTTGAACGGCGCGTCGCATGACACGATCCCCGGGGCGGACGCGTCACAGCCGCACGTGCTGACGCCCGAGCAGATCATGGTCGACGGCAAGACGGTCCCCGGCGAGCGGGTGATCATCTTCGATAACGACGGCTACTTCATGGGGGTCTCGCTCGCCGAGAAGCTCGCTCTCGAGGGCAAGAAGGTGACCATCATGACGCCGATGGGGAACATCGCGCCCTACATGCACTTCACGCTCGAGGCCCCGAACCAGCATCGCAAGCTGCACAAGCTCGGCGTCGAGATCGTCACGTACCACCTGCCGACGAAGATCGAGGCCGGCGGCGTGACGGCCGCACATGTCTACGACGAAGACGGGCACGAGCGCACCTGGGAGACCGACGCGACAGTGCTCGTCTCGCAGCGGCGCTCGAACGAGGCGCTCTTCCGAGAGCTGAAGGACGTCGTCGGGCTCGACGCGCTGAAGGCGCAGGGCGTGACTGCTCTCTACCGCGTCGGCGACTGTGAGGCGCCGCGCCTGATCGCGGATGCCATCTTCTCCGGGCATCGGCTCGCCCGTGAGATCGATACCGACGATCCGGCGACTCCGCTTCCGTTCAAGCGCGAACGGCGGGTCCCGGACGACGCTGCGCTCGAGCGCGACCTCGACGAGCTGCACGCGCGGCGTGAGCGAGAGGCGGTGCCCGCCTGACGCTGAAGATCGTCGTCACGGTCAAGCAGATCAAGGTCCTCGGCGACGAGGTCGAGTTCACTGCCGACAGGCGAGACGTCGATCCGAACTATCTCGACCGCGCGCTCAACGAATGGGATGCTTGCGGCGTCGAGGAGGCGCTCCTGATCCGTGAGCGCCTGGGTGACGGCGAGGTCGTGGTCGTGACGGCCGGAGACGAGGAGGCGGAGAGCGCGCTACGGCGGTGCCTCGCGATGGGTGCGGACCGGGCGATCCGCGTCGACGCCTCTCCCCTCGACCCCGTCTCGACCGCACGCGCCCTCGCGGGCGTGGTCGCGGCCGAGTCGGCCGACCTCGTGCTCACAGGCGTGCAGTCGGCCGACTCCGTGCAGGGCTCGACCGGCACGGCTCTCGCAGAGTTGCTCGAGCTTCCGCGGGTCGCTGTCGTGACGAGGATCGACTGGAGCGGCACTGGCCTGGGGACCGTCGACCGCGAGCTCGAGGGCGGCCTCATCGACGTCGTCGAGGTCGACACACCGGCGCTTCTGACGGTGCAAACCGGCATCAACAAACCGCGGTATGCGAACCTCCGGGCGATCAAGCAGGCGGAGCAGCAGGAGATCTCGGTCGTCGCCGTGGATGCGGGCGAACCGGCCTACCGGGTGCGGCGCATGATCACCCCGCCGCGAGGAGCCGGCGCAGAGCTCCTCGACGGAGATCCGTCTGCTGTCGCGCAACGGATAGTCGAGCTCGTGACGGAACGGCTCGGATGAGCAAGCGAAGTCCCGACGAAGGACGCCGCGGACCGGAGGTGCCGGCCCCGCCGGCCCTGGAGCACGCATGAGCGTCCTCGTCGTTGCCGAGCAGCTGCAAGGACGCGTTCGCGACGTCACGTATGAGCTCATCACCGCAGCCAGCGCACTCGGCGGGCCCGTCGCGGTCGCCGCGATCGGCAGCGATCCCGCGTCGCTCGACGTCAACCGCGTCGGTGTCGACGAGATCGTCCACGTTCGGGTCGAGCAAGCGGAGTTCGAGAACGACGTGTACCAGGCCGCGCTCGAGAGGCTCATCGCGGAGCGACGACCCGACGTCGTGCTGCTCGGCTTCACCGTCAACAGCATGGGCTACGCAGGCGCCGTCGCCGCGAAGCTCGGGCTGGGCTTTGCAAGCGACGTGTTCGCCGTCTCGCGTGACGGCGACGCGGTCGTCGCGACCCGCGCGTTCTACGGCTCGAAGACGCACGGCGAGCTCGAGTTCGCCGCGGGCAAGCCGGTGTTGCTGCTTCTCCGACCTACCGCTTGGCCGCCCGCAGAAGAAGCGGGCGCCGCGAACGTCACGGAGCTCGCCCTCGAGCCGGTCGCCTCACGCGCTCGTCACATCGAGTTCCGCGAGGCGGCGAAGGGCGACGTCGACATCACGACCGCGGACTTTCTCCTCTCGATCGGGCGAGGGATCGGAGAGCAGGAGAACATCGCAATGTTCGAGGAGCTCGCCGCGAAGCTCGGTGCGACGCTCGCGGTGTCGCGGCCGATCGTCGACGCCGGCTGGATGCCGAACGCACGCCAGGTCGGCCAGTCGGGCAAGACGGTGAAACCGAAGGTGTATCTCGCGTTCGGCATCTCCGGCGCCGTGCAGCATCTCGCCGGCATGAAGACGAGCGAGACGATCATTGCGGTCAACACAGATCCCGAGGCTGCCATCTTCGACGTGGCGCACTACGGCGTCGTCGCCGACCTCTTCGACGTCGCTGACGAGCTCGCCAAGCTCGTTGACTGAAACGAGGCAGACCTTTGCGGGTCTCTCTCACTGGGAGATCGTCTTCTGGTACGGGCTGATCGCGGTCTCGACCACGACGTTCTTCGTCGGCTGCGCGCTCCTGATCCTCCGGTACCGGCGCGGCCGCTCGAATGTCGTCTCTGAACCGCTCACGCCGGGAGATGTGCTTCGGCGGACCGCGCGCGCGACGTCGATCGTGCTCACGCACCGCTGGATCAAGCGGCGCGACCCGCTCGCCGGGGTCGGCCACGCGCTGATCTTCTACGGCTTCCTCGTCCTCTTCGCCGGCACGGTGATCCTCGCGTTCCAGGACGACGTCGCCAAGCCCATCTTCGGATTCGATTTCTGGCGCGGTGGGTTCTACCTCGGCTACTCGCTCTTCCTCGACATCTTCGGCTTCGGGCTCGCGGTGGGGCTCGTGATCATGGGAGTCAAGCGGCTCCGGCATCCGCGGCGCCTCGACTACCGGCGCCCCGACCGCGCTGAGGACCGCCACCGGTACGTCGTCGGCGACTGGGTCTTCCTCGGGAGTCTCTTCTTCCTCGCGCTCTCCGGCTTCCTGCTCGAGGCGTTCCGGATCGCGGACACGAATCCGTCGTTCGAGGTCTGGTCACCCGTCGGCTGGACCGTCGGTCACGCCTTCAAGGCGCTCGGCATGACGCCGCAGCAGGCGTCGAGCGCGCATTTCGCGATGTGGTGGACGCACGGCGTCGTGGCCCTCACGTTCGTCTCGTCGATTCCGTTCACGAAGGCCGTCCACATGCTTGCTTCGCCGACCAATGTCGCGGTTCGCGACGATCTGGCCGGGAAGGAGCTGCCGCTTCTCCCGGCGGCCGCCAAGGCGGATCAGGTCGGCTACGGAAAGATCGGCGATCTCTCGTGGCAGCATCGCGTCTCCCTCGACGCATGCACGAAGTGCGGCAAGTGCCACGTCGCCTGTCCGGCGACTGCCTCTGGCTACCCGCTCTCGCCGCGCGACGTCATCCTCGACCTCCGCGAGCTCTCCGCGCACGTCGGCGCCGACGCGGTGATCGGCGAGCGCATCCGGCCGGACACGATCTGGTCGTGTACCCAGTGCATGGCCTGCGTGGAGATCTGCCCGGTGGGAATCGAGCATGTGCCGATCATCAATCAGCTCCGGCGCAGACTCGTCGAAGAGGGAGAGCTCGATCCGATGCTGCAGTCGGCGCTCGAAGCGGTCTACGAGACCGGCAACTCGTTCGGCGAGCCGAAGCGCAAGCGGCCGCGCTGGGTGCGAGAGCTCGGGTTCGAGGTGAAGGACGTGCGGCGCGAGCCGGCGGAGCTGCTCTGGTTCGTTGGAGACTACGCCTCGTTCGATGCCCGCAACCAGCGCGCCACGCGAGCGCTCGCGCGGATCCTGCACGCGGCCGGGGTCGACTTCGGGATCCTCTTCGACGCCGAGAAGACGGCCGGTTGCGACGTCCGGCGTGCGGGCGAGGAGGGACTGTGGGCGGCGCTCGCCGAGGAAAACGTGCGCACGATCTCGGGCTGCGACTTCGAGCGCATCTTCTCGTCCGACCCGCACACCTTTCACACGCTGCGCAACGAGTATCAACACGGTGGAGAGTGGACGGTGCTCCATCACTCTCAATTGTTGAATGAGCTGCTGGAGCGCGGCGAACTGACGCCGCAGCGTCGGCTCGGCTACCGCGTCACCTACCACGATCCGTGCACACTCGGCCGCTACAACGGCGTCTACGACGCGCCGCGCCGCGTGCTCGAAGCGATCGGCTGCGAGCTCCTGGAGATGCCCCGCAACCGGGACAACTCCTTCTGCTGCGGCGCCGGCGGCGGGCGCATCTGGATGCAGGAGCTGAAGAAGAACGGGGTCAAGCGGCCCAGCGAGCAGCGGATCGACGAGGCCGTCGGCCTCGGCACGCTCGACTACTTCGTCGTCTGCTGCCCGAAGGACGTGACGATGTACGAGGACGCGATCAAGACGTCGGGACACCACGGTGAGCTCGAGCTACGCGAGCTGTCCGAGCTCGTGCTGGAGTCCCTCGACCTGCCCGATGAGCAGCCGGCGGCGACGGCCGGTGGAAAGGAGCAGCAATGAGCAAGGAGACCGCATTCCACCCCCGGCTGACGGCCCTCACCGATCAGTGGATGGATCTGTTCGGGTACCTCGCGCCAACGGTCGTCACCGACACGCGCGACGAGTACCGCGCCGTCCGCGAGACGGCCGGGCTGATGGACTTCACGATGCTGCGGAAGATCGACCTCGACGGCCCCGGTGCGCTCGAGCTCGTCAACTCGATCGTGGGCCGCGACGTGTCGTCGCTCCAGCCGGGGCGCATCGCCTACGGCCCGCTCGTCGACGACGACGGGAAGATGGTCGACGACTGTACGGTAATGCTGCGATCGCCGGACCACGTTCGCTTCTGCGGTGCGAACGACCGCGACCACGACATCTTCAGCGCGGCGGCAGAGGGCACGGGCATCGAGGTGCGCGAGTTCACCGACGCCATGCCCCACCTCTGCTTGCAAGGGCCGAAGAGCCGAGAGATCCTGCAGGCCGTCGCCGACCAGGATCTGTCAAACGCGTCGTTCCCGTACTACACGTTTCGCGAAGACGTCTCGGTCGCAGGCATCCCGATCTTCATGACGCGCCTCGGGTACACCGCCGAGCTCGGCTACGAGCTCTGGGTCGACGCCGATCGCGCGCTCGATCTCTGGGACGCGCTCGTCGACGCAGGGGCGTCGTTCGGCATGCGGTTGATCGGGATGACCGCCCTCGACCTGTTCCGCATCGAGGGCGGGTTCATCATCGGCGGCGTCGAGTACAACCCCTCCGTATCGCCGTTCGAGTGCGGGCTCGGGTGGGCAGTGTCGTTCGACAAGGACACGCTCCGCGGCCGCACGGGCCTCGAGCGGGACCGCAGCGCCACGACGCTTCGGCTGACGAGCGTCGTGCTCGACTCGGGCGGCGACGAAGCGAGCGACGCGAAGCTCTCGGTCGAAGGATCGGAAGTTGGATTCATCACGCAGGCGATCGTCTCGCCCTACCTGAACGGCAAGACGCTCGGTCTCGCAAAGCTGCCGAAGGAGCATGCGCAGTCCCCGGGCACGCGCGTCACTGCGCGCGTCGGCAGCGAAGAGGTCGCCGGCAGCGTCGTGCAGCACCCCGTCTACGACAAGGAGCGGAAACGCGCCAAGGAGCGCTAGCTCCAGGGATAGGGCGAGTTGGAGACGGGATGCAGGTCGCCGGACTCGAAGCGCTCGAACCGGAACGGGTACAGGAGGCTCGAGTGCTCGCCGACGAGCACCTTCGCGACCTCGCGGCCGACGCCGATCATCTTGTACCCGTGGTTCGAGTCGAGGATCGCGTAGACGTTCGGCTTCAGGTAGTCGAAGACGGGAAAGTTGTCTGCTGTGAACGCGCCGACCCCTCCGGAGCGGGCGTTCTCGTAGAGCGAGCGGCAACCCTCGAAGCGGCTCATCGCGTGTGAGAGCGCCGCGCACCACATGTCGGGAAAGCCGGGATCGACGTTCGTGGTCTGCGGGTACGGGTCGAGCTCGACCTCCCCGTCGACCGTCAGCGGCGCGGCGCCGCCCTGGACGCCGTGACGGTCGCGCTTGTAGTAGATGCCCCACAGCTCGTCGGTGACGAGCTCGCCGGCGTCGGTGTAGAGCGGTGCGTCCGTATCGAGATGGATGACCGGCGGCGCGCCGCCGTCGGCGGTCGCGAACATCGCCGGGTCGACTTTGATCTCGCCTTCCTGGAGGTTCCAGTACGTCCACATGGGGCGGTCCTTCACGACATCCCCGGACGGCGTGGCGACGTCGATCGTCATCGGCAGCCCGAGCATCGCCCAGAACCGCTTCGCCCACGGGCCGGGAGCGAGCACGAGCTGCTCGCCGACCGCGACGCGACCCTCGCTCGTGCCGAGAGCGGCGACCGAGCCATCCTGCTCGAGCTCGAGCGCCAGCACCTCGACGCCTCCCACAATCGTCACGCCCTCGGACTCGCACTTGCCGACGAGCCCGTTGACCGACTCCATGTTGAACGCGAACCCGCCCTGGTGCTCGTGCAGGCAAACCGTCGCGCCGCGGGCGCGCCAGTCCGGGAAGAGCGCCTTCATGTGCTCGTCGACCGGGCCGGCGCCGACGATCAGCTCGGAGCGGTAGCCGATCCGCTCCTGCCGCTCGTATGTCGCGATCAGGTCGTCCTCCTGCACGGCCGCGCCGAGCGCGATGTAGCCGACGGGGTTGTAGTAGTAGGCGGCCGGATCGGACTCCCACACCTCGACGCACGCCTGCATCAGCTCGCTCATCGCAGGCTGGAAGTAGTTGTTGCGGACGACCCCGCATGCGATGCCGGATGCGCCGGATCCCGGCGAGCTCTTGTCGAGGACGAGCACATCGGCGCCAGAGCCGAGCTTGCGTGTTCGCAGCTCTTTCGCGAGGTGGTACGCGGTCGACAGGCCGTGGATGCCGGCCCCGACGACGACGTAGTGGGAGCGAGCGGGAACGATCATGGCAGCCTCTCTATCGCATATAGGGCAATACCGCCCGCAAATGTATGTAGGTCGCGGCGCGCGGTCAACGCGCGAAGCGCGCCGGGTCGAGCGGAGCGAGCCACGCGGGGCGCTCGCCGCGGGCGAGCGCGGCGACCGCCACGCCGGTGGCCGGGGCGAGCGTGACACCCAGCATCCCGTGCCCCGTCGCGACGATCACGCCGGGTGCTCCCGGAACCGGACCGAGCACCGGCAGGCTGTCAGGCGTCGCCGGCCGGAAGCCCGCCCACCCATCCGGGATATGACCGTCCGTGGCGATCCGCGTGCGCAGGTACTGCTGCGTGTCCTCGACGAGCTGGCGGGTCCGCCGAGTGCTGGCCGCACCGTCCTTCGCGTTGAGCTCGAAGAAGCCCGCGATCCGCAGCCTGCCGTCATACGGGCTCGTGCCGATCTTCGGCTCACAGAGGTAGAGGGGCATCGCCGGAATGCCCGCGGGCAGCGGCAGCGTGACCGAATAGCCCTTCGCACCGACGAGCGGCAACCGAAGCCCGAGCGGGCGGAGAAGCGCACCCGTGCCGAGCGCGCTCGCGAGCACGACGACGTCCGCGCGTGCGAGCTCGCCGTCCTGGCCGTCGAGTGCCCAGCCGTCGCCGGCGCGACGGATGGCGCGCACCGAGGCACCTTCGCGGATCGTCGCGCCCCGGGAGCGCAGATGCGTCGCAAGACCCGCGACGAGGCTCTCGGGGGCGACGTGCCGGTCGATCGACGTCCGCGTCGCACGGCCGACCGCCGGGCCGAGTGCCGGCTCGATCCTGCGCGCCTCGTCGCCGTCCATGTGCTCGAGGGTGCCCGGGAAGCCGAGCGGGACGAGCTCGTCGAAGACCTTCTCGAACCAATGAAGACCTTCCCGGTCCCGTGCAACGACCAGTACGCCGGCCTGGTGCTCTTCGAACTCGACACCTGCTCCCCGCATGCGGTCGAGCTCGTCGAGCGTTCGCGAGGTGAGCTCGAGTAAGGCGGCGACGCCGTGCCGGTAGGCGCTCGGACGGCTGCTGCGCGCGAAACGCCAGAGCCAGCCGATCCACGCCGGATCGAGCGTCGGCCGAATGACGAGCGTGCCTCGCGGGTCGAGTGCCGAGCGCAGACCCATCGTCAGCACGCCGGGTGCCGCAAGCGGCGTCGCGAGGCTCGGCGTCACCCAGCCCGTGTTGCCCGCGGACGCGCCGCCGCCGACGGCGCCCGACTCGAGGATCTCGACCGAATCGGCCACGTCGAGCAACGCGAACGCGCATGCCGTTCCGACGATGCCGCCGCCGACGATCGCAACGTGCATCCGATCAGTGCTCTGGTGGTTCCCAACCCTCGAGCACGGGCGCATGCCAATCCGTGCCGACGGTCGGCGAGCCTTCGATCCAGGAGCCCAGCTGCGGCTGCGGGAACTTGCAGTGCTTCTCCTTCAGCTGAATCCCGTACGAGTTGCCCGACTGCAGATGTGTGATCAGCACCTTGCGCGCGACCTCGTCCTCCCGCCCCTCCGGGATCGGGAAGTAGATCTTGAGAAACGAGTTCGAGTAGCGGTCGAACACTGCGGGAACGCCCTCCTCGGTCAGGAGCCGAACGTCCTCGAGCCAGTTGATGTCGGCGCCCGGCGTCGCGGCGACCAGGTCGACGTCCGCGACGAGCGACATGTCCTCCTGATACGGAAAGCGATGTCCGGAGAGGTATTCCGCGTCGAGCCCGGTCGTCTTCTCGGGCTCGTGCACGCTCATGCCGGCGCCGGAACGACCAAGGCCGGTCCTTCCGTTCCGTGACGCGCTCCGTCGAGCCGAAGGACGTTCACCCCGGAATCACATCCGACGACTGCGGGAGATAGTCGACCGGGTACTCGAGGTGCTTCTCGAGCAAGCGCTTGACCTCGGCGAGCGCGCGCTCCTCGGTCACGCCGGGGATGTACTCCGTTCCCGCGAGCGGCACCTTCGCCATCGCCGAGGCCTCCATCGTCAACGCGCAGAGATCCTCGGGCTCGAGCGAGTGAACGTTCGTCTTCCCGCACGCGCGCGCGAGCATCTGCACCTCCAGCGTGAGCGTGTGCAGGAAGTTGTAGACGCGCTCGGCTGCCTCTTCGACGACGAGCCGCTTGCGCAGCTCCGGATCCTGCGTCGTGATCCCGACGGGGCAGCGGCCCGTGTGGCAGTGGTAGCACTGTCCGGCAGGCACGCCGATCGTGCCCTCGTAGTCCGTGACTCCCGGGATCTCCTTGTTGCAGTTGAGCGCCATCAGGGCCGAGTGCCCGATCGCGACAGCCTTGGCTCCGAGCGCGAGGCACTTGGCGACGTCGCCACCGTTTCGAATCCCGCCCGCGACGACAAGGTCGACCTCGTCGGCGAGCCCGACGTCCTCGAGCGCCCGCCGGGCCTCGGGGATCGCGGCCATGAGCGGAATGCCGGTCTCCTCGGTCGCGATGTGCGGCCCGGCGCCGGTGCCGCCCTCCGCCCCGTCGAGGTAGATGATGTCCGGGCCGCACTTGGCCGCCATGCGCACGTCGTCGTACACACGCGCGGCGCCGAGCTTCAGCTGGATCGGGATCTGGTAGTCGGTCGCCTCTCGCACCTCCTGCACCTTCAGCGAGAGGTCGTCGGGGCCGAGCCAGTCCGGGTGGCGCGCAGGTGACCGCTGGTCGATCCCGACAGGCAGCGAACGCATCTCCGCCACCTGCTCCGTTACTTTCTGGCCCATCAGGTGGCCGCCGAGCCCGACTTTGCAGCCCTGCCCGATGAAGAACTCGCAGGCGTCGGCCAGCATCAGGTGATGCGGGTTGAAGCCGTACCGGCTCTGGATGCACTGGTAGTACCACTTCGTCGAGAGGTCGCGCTCGGGCGGGATCATCCCGCCCTCCCCCGAGCAGGTCGCAGTGCCGGCCATCGACGCGCCCCGCGCGAGCGCCATCTTCGCCTCGAGCGAGAGAGCGCCGAAGCTCATCCCGGTGATGTAGACGGGAATGTCGAGCTCGATCGGCTTGTGCGCGAAGCGCGCGCCGAGAACGGTCTTCGTGACGCACTTCTCGCGATACCCCTCGATCACGAAACGCGTGAGGGTCCCGGGCAGGAACATCAGATCGTCCCAGCCCGGCATGTCCTTGAAGATCGAGAAGCCGCGCATGCGGTAGCGGCCGAGCTCGGCCTTCATATGGATGTCGTCGATCACCTCCGGCGTGAAGATCTTGCTGCGCCCGAGGACGGTCCGCTGCGACGGTGCGGTCTCGTCCGGCACTAGAGCACCAGCTTCCTCTCCGAGGGCTCGAGGTTGTCGTAGTTGTAGAGCTTCTTGCCACAGACGAACTTGTCGAACGCGGGCGGCGAGCCCAGCCCGTAGATGCGGAACTTGCGCTCGATCAGCTCGGTGTCCGCGGCGGTCCACTCGCCGGGCACGCAGTCGATGCCGAGCGAGCGCACCTTGCCGGCGACGTAGATCGTGCCGTCGTACATCGAGTCACCAAGGCCTGCGCCGACGTCGCCGCAGAAGATCTGACGGCCGCGCTGCATCATGAAGCCGGTCATCGAGCCCGCGTCGCCGAGCACGATGACGGTGCCGCCCTTCTGGTCGATGCCGGTGCGGGCGCC
>Ga0075425_100000706_pt1 | contig 31793 bp, 31 predicted proteins | sample SoiMethybrSBSTD4_FD_75300 | JGI IMG/M metagenome (GOLD analysis project Ga0075425, IMG submission 75300) | Bulk soil microbial communities from a Populus tree surrounding site in Tennessee, USA - Soil MetaG P. TD hybrid SBSTD4 | ecosystem: Environmental > Terrestrial > Soil > Tree plantation... | reverse complement strand
CAACACGCGTTCAACCCGGCGGGCGGACTGCATCACGCGATGCCCGATCGTGCGAGCGGGTTCTGCATCTACGACGATCCGGCGATCGCGATCCGGTGGCTCGTCGATCAAGGGGAGCGAGTCGCGTACATCGATGTCGACGTACATCACGGGGACGGGCCACAGGCGATCTTCTATAGCGAGCCGAAGGTGCTGACGATCTCCCTGCACGAATCGGGCGAGTATCTGTTCCCCGGGACCGGCTTCCCCGAAGAGGTCGGCGAGCGCGACGCCGAAGGGACGAAGGTAAACGTTGCGCTCCCGCCGCTCACCGACGACCCGGCATACCGCAAAGCGTTCGAGCGCGTCGTGCCGCCGTTGTTGCAGTCGTTCAAGCCGACGATCTTGGTGACGCAGCTCGGGTGCGACACGCACGCGACGGATCCGCTGGCGCATCTGGCGTTGGTCACGCAGACGTATCGCTGGCTGGCCGCGACGTTGCATGTACTCGCGCACGACGTCACGGGGGGACGGTGGCTGGCGCTCGGCGGCGGGGGATACCAGATCCACACGGTGGTCCCGCGCGCGTGGACGATCTATCTGGCGGAGATCGTGGGTGCCGAGCTCGACGACGAGCTGCCCGAAGCCTGGCGCGAAATAGCACTGCAGGCCGGTGCCCCGCCGGAGCTGCCGCGCCGCCTCGACGATCCGCCGCTCAACGCGCCGGCGGAACGGCTCGAGCAGGCTCGCATAGAAGCGGCGGCCGCGGCGGAGCGGACGGTCGAACGCGTCTTCCCGTTCCACGGGCTGTAGGGTCGGAAGCGTGTTCGGCGACGATCTCGGCACCATCGAAGCGGCCCGGCCGTTCGACCTGCACGGCGTCGTCTACTGGGACCTGGCGATCAAGCTCGACGACGGCCGCATGGAAGAAACGCGGCTCGGCCCCGAGTCGGTGCCCGGTGGGCTCAAGGCAGGCGACCGCGTTCGCCTCATGCGCGCAGGCTTCATGATCATCCAGGTCGCCCGAGAACAGGCCTGACGAGCCGGGTGGCCCGGAAACGAGTCCGGAACACGCCGGTAGACTGACCCGCATGTCCGAGGTCCTGTCTCCCGACGAGCGCGCATCCCTACGGAAGCACCTGCTCGACACGCTCGTCGCCGGGCCCACCCGCACGCCGCGCGACAACGCCGTGCGCAACGCAAGGCTGCTCGCGCAGGGTGACCCCGACAAAGCGCTCGGCCTCGACTTCGTCGACCTCAGCGTTCAGGAGGTCATGGATGCGGTCTCGGCCCTCTGCGGCTGTTCGCCGGACCCGAACGACACCGCCGGGCCCGGCTACATCGACCCGGAGCGGACGCTCGACGAGCTCGAGGCGATGGCCGAGAGGCTCGGAGACGCCGCCGCGGCGGGCGAGCGTGTCCTGATCTGCACCGGCCACCCGACCGGCGTCATGCCGATGTACATGGCCGTCGCCCGGTCCCTCGCCGTTGCCGGGTGCAAGGTCCTGACGCCGCGGGAGAACGAGCGGCTCCACCGCGACCACCACGGCCGCAACCTCCGCGTGCTCTACCTCGACGGCGTCGGCGTCCTGTCCGACGGAGCCCGGCTGCTCCACAGCCACGAGGCCTGGCCGATGGAGGCCCTCCTCGAGGCCGCCGGGACCCCGGACCTCGTTTTGGCCGACCATGGGTTCGCCGGTGGGGCGATCATGGCCGGCGTTGAGACCGTCGCTTTCACCGACGTGAACGACCCGGCCATCGCCGTGGCTAAGGCCCGCGGGAAGACCGACATCGTGGTGCCGCTCGACGACAACGTCCCCCCGGCGAACTACGACCCCCTCGCCGCCGTCCTCGTCCGCGCCATCCGAGGGTAGCCGGGGAGCGCCGGTCGCACGGTTCGGGCGAATCGGCAGTCACGGAAGTACGGGACGAACCCTTTCGAGCATTCCGAGGCGCCTGCTACGATGCCTGCACTGTAAGCGGAAGGAGAACGGTGGCGAGGTCTCCCTCGCCCAGCGGCCCCCGGTTTCTTACCGCCTTGGAGGTCGCTGAGCGCATGCGGGTTTCGAAGATGACCGTGTATCGATTGATCCGGTCGGGGAAGATCCCTGCCGTCCGGATCGGTAGAGCATTCCGGGTCCGTGAAGACGACGTCGAGAAATACCTCGATTCGAGTTACGTGACGGCCGTCTAGAGCGAACATCTTTCCGGCGCGGCATCACCTTGCCCGCGGGCCTCACGCCGCCTCCATGAACGAGGCGTATCGAATGATCGTGAGGCCGAGATGGATGCCTATGAGACCCTCATTGCGCACGTCGTCGAGAAGGGCGGGATGTGCGTCGCCCTCGGCGGAATGGACTCCGGGAAGACGACCTTCTGCTCGATGGTCGCCGCCGTCGCCGTCCGCGTCGGACGGACCGTCGCGTTCCTCGACACCGATGTAGGCCAGACGACGATCGGCCCGCCGACGACGATCGGGCTCAAGTACGTCAAAGACGATCACGACCTAACCACCGAGGCGCTGTCGCGTCCGGACTCGATCTACTTCGTCGGAGACACGAGCCCGCAGGGGCATCTGCTACCGCTCATCGTCGGCGCGTCGAAACTGGCGGAGGAAGCGCGGGGGTCGGGCGCAGACGTGATCCTCGTAGACACCACGGGTCTGATCGGGGGGACGCTCGGCCAGATCCTGAAGTTCCACAAGCTCGAAGCGCTGCGGCCGGACTGGGTGGTCGGGTTCCAGCGCGGCGAGGAGCTCGAGCCGATCCTCGGCGCGGTCCGCCGCACCATGCCGGTCGAGGTCGAGTGCCTGCCCATCCCGGACACGGTCCGGATCACGAACGTGGACGAGCGCATCGCAAACCGCCGCGAGAAGCTGAAGGCCGCGTTCGAAGCTCCGGTGCATCGCTGGAAGGTCCGCCCGAGCGTGTTCATCCCGCAGATCCCCCCCGACGTCGATCTGTCGATGCTGGACGGGCTGATCGTCGGGATGGAGGACGGCAAAGGGAACTGCATGGGCCTCGGCATCTTGGAGTACCGGGAAGGCGCGCTGCGGATGATCTCGACCGTCGCCGAAGGCGCAAAAGCGCTGCGGCTGGGGTCGATGCGGGTGACCAGCGACTTCGACACCTCGCGCGTGGATCTGCGCGAGATCTTCGTTTCGGACTGACGAGTAGAGGACGCGGGCCGCAACCGATAGGATTCCGCGGTCCGACGAGAGGCAGGGTAATGGGTTCGATCATCAAGAAGCGCCGCAAGAAGATGCGCAAACACAAGCATAAGAAGCTGCTCAAGAAGACCCGCTGGCAGCGCCGGCAGCAGAAGTAGCCGCGACAGGCTCGCCCGGCTTCGTCACCTTCGCCCGAAGGTGCCGCCTGGTTCGACTCCGGTAGACACCTCATCCGTCCCGTCGCGCCCATACGCGGCGACGGCTCGTTGATTTTGTAGACAAACCTCACCAGGGAGGGTCACCGGTGCGTCGTTCTTTGTCGTTCGCGCTCGCCGCCGTTCTGGCGATCCCGCTTTCCATGCAGATCGCTTCCTCCGCCGTCACGGTGGACGTCGCAAAGCTGACGCCGGCGCTCCGGCGCGTGGTCGCCGACGGCGGCTACAAGACCCCGTCGGTCATCGCCAAGGCGGTCCGCGGGTTCGTGCCGGGCAACGTCTACTACCTCGCGCGCGTCCGCGGCCCGATCGACGCAGGCTTGATGCGCAGCTTCCGCGAGGCGGGCTCGAAGGTGCGCGTGGCGTTCCCGGAGATCGGCTGGGTCGCCGCGACGTCGAAGCTCGGCGGGCTCGCGAAGGTCTCGCGCCTCGCGCGTGTATCGCGAGTGGACCTCGACGGCGTCCAGCACCTCCTCGGAACCAGCGTCCAGTACGTGTCGGCTTCCGCAGCGAAGTCGTGGGGCGACCAGCACAAGCGCGGGACCGTGGACGTCGGCGCGGACAAGATGTGGGCGGCAGGCATCGACGGCTCGGGCGTGACCGTCGGCGTTGCCGACTCCGGCGTCGATCAGACGCACCCCGACCTGAACGATCTCGACTGGCGCCACTGGGGCGGGTCGCACCCGGCGAAGACGTCGTTCGTCGACTGCCAGACCGCGATCGCCGACCTCGAAACGATCTTCTTCAAGAACCCGCCGGTGCCCGACATCTGCCGCGCCGGCCTCGGCTACGACGACAACGGCCACGGCACGCACGTTTCGGGCATCGCCACCGGCACGGCGCAAGGCCGCGGCAGCCAGAACGGCCTCTACCCTGGCATGGCGCCGGGCGCGAACCTCGCCGTCGCGAAGGTGTGCCTCGCCGCGGGCTCATGCCTCAACTCCAACGTCATGGCCGGCATGCGCTACCTCGCGATGGAGAAGTCTGAAGGCGGCGCCGGCGCGGACATCATCAACATGTCGCTCGGCGGCAGCCGCACCTACGGCTCGCCGCTGAACTCGGCCGCGCTCGAGACCAACTCCGACGCCGAGGCCCAGCTCGTCAACGCGCTGTCCCAGAAGCACAACGTGCTCTTCGTGATCGCGGCGGGCAACTCGGGACCGGTGCTCGGCAGCGTGTCGAACCCCGCGGTCGCGAGCCAGTCGCTCGCCGTCGGCGCGTCGGTTGCCGAGTTCGACCTCGACCACCCGGTCGCGCAAACGCTGCACGGCGAGTTCGGGGACATCCAGCCGGCCGCCAAGCGCAACCACGCCATCGGGATCGCGGGCTTCTCCTCGCGCGGGCCGTCCGGTGACCGGCTCGTCAAACCGGACGTCGTCGCGCCGGGCGTGTACGTGGTCGCGCCCGAGTCGCTCCTCGGCGGCGAGGTGCACGCCGGCGACTTCGCGCACCGCAACAACTTCTCGTCCGACCCGACGTACGCGGTGCTGTCGGGCACCTCGATGGCGGCGCCGTCGGCGGCGGGCGTCGCGGCGTTGGTGTGGTCGGGCTACAAGAAGGTGCTCGACGCGACGCCGGATTACTGGAAGGTCAAGGTCGCGCTCGCGAACACGGCCGGGACGAAGGCGTTCGAAGGTTCGGTCGCGGGTCTGATCTTCGGGACGCTGGTGCACAACGGCGTGGGGACGCTGGCCGACCACTACCCGGTCCGCAACGCCGGCTCGGTCGGCGTCACCGGGATCGGCGCCGGGCGCATCAACGCGCCGGCCGCGCTGCTCGCCCTTACGCGCGGCGTGATCGCGTACACACCGCAGGCGCGCTCGCTCGGTATCCGCCAGCTGCAGCCGTCGTGGAGCATGGACGACATCGTGCCCGGCGGCTCGTCGTCGACGTCGTTCGCGTTCCGCGGCGCGCCGAAGATGGTTCGCTCCGCGCGCATGACGTTCTCCGTCATCTCCAACGAAGCCGAACCGGCCGGCGTGAACCTGACGCCGGCGTCGTGGCTGTCGCTACCGTCGTCGGTGAGCGTCGCCAAGAACAAGGTGTCGATGGGACGCTTCGGCGTGCGTGTCCCGTCCAACGCCAAGCCTGGCATGTACGAGGCGACGATCCTCGGCCGCGCCGACCTGGGCGGCGGCGTCACGCAGACGATCCGGATCCCGGTCCAGTTCTTCGTGCGTCTCACCGAGCCGAACGCGAAGGTCGGCGGCGTGGCGCTCGAGGGTCCGATCTGGGCCTCGGACACGACCGACTACTCGTTCGCCGGCTACGAGAACCCGATCGGCGACGTGTACACCGACTGGACGATGATCCCGCTGTACGTACCCAAGGGCGCGCAGCGCGTCGACTTCAGCGTCTACGACGTCGCGGGCAACGACACGATGGACTTGTTCGTCTTCGACAACGACGGCAACGAGATCGACTCGACAGTCACCGCATACACCAAGAACATCGTGCCCGGCGGCGTCCTGTATCCGCCGACCGACAAGGCACATCCGGAGCGCATGAGCATCCTTGCGAAGAGCCCAGACGGTGCGGACTCGAGCGACGCCGAGACGGTGAAGCTCCCGCAGACGGTGTGGATCGCGGTGTCCGACTCGGCCCCGGCGAAGAAGGCGTCGTTCGCCCGATACCACCTAGACGTGGACATGATCGGGGCGGCGTCACCCGGGATCGGCGGCGTCACCGTTCAGCCGGCGCCTAAGCCGGCCCCGAAGCCGCGCGTTCTCGGCGAGCACCTGCCCGCCACGGGCGTCGGCGCGCCGCAAGGGATCGCGCTCGCGCTCCTCGTCCTCGCGGCCGCGACCGGTCTCTGGGTGCGCTCGCGGCGCTACCCGGGCGCGTAGACCACCTCACGAGCTAGCGAGGGGCCCGGCCGAAAGCGCCGGGCCCCTCGCTTACAATCGCGGAGATGCCGGGTGTCGGTCGTCGTCTCGCCGCGGTCATGCTCGTCGTCGCTGCGGTCGCCTGCTCGAGCGCACCGAAGAACGCGTCCAAGGATGAGGCCGGCCGTTTCGTCTCCATCCCCGTCCACGATTCCACCGGCACCATCGAGCTGTCCGGCGTCGACCATGGCTCGGGCTCGGTCGGCGTGCTGCTCGCGCATATGCTCGGATCCGACCAGGAAGCCTGGACGCCGCTGATCCCCGCGCTGCTCGCGCAAGGCTTCCACGTCCTGACGTTCAACTTCCGCGGTCACGGCGTCTCCGGAGGAACGCGCGATCCGAGTACGGCCGCCGTCGACGTCGAGGCGGCCGTCGCGAAGTTCAAGCAGCTCGGCGTGCAACGCATCCTCGTCGTCGGCGCGAGCATGGGCGGCACGGGAGCGCTGTTCGCGGCGAAGGACGAAACGTTCGCTGCGATCGTGAGCATCTCCGCGCCGGCGCAGATCGGGAGCCTCGACGCGCAGAAGGCCGTCCGCTTTCTGCACGCGCCGATGCTTTTCATCGCCGGCGCCGGCGACGACAAACGATACGTCGATTCTGCTCGCAGCCTTTACGCCGCCGCACCGCAGCAGAAACGGCTCGACATCGTGGACGGGACGAACGCGCACGGCACCGATCTGTTGATCGATCCGAAGGTTGGTTCCAAAGTGCGGAAGACGATCGTGCAGTTCCTCCTCGACAACAGAGGGTGATCATGGCGACTGCGTTCCGGTTCCTGACATTCACGAGCGATTACGGTCTCGAAGACGAGTTCGTCGGCGTCTGCCACGGCGTGATCAAACGGTTCGCGCCCGACGTCGAGATCCTCGACCTGTCGCACGCGATCCCGCCGCAGGATGTGCGCGCCGGTGCGAACGTGCTCGCGCAAGCGGTGCCGTTCATGCCGGCCGCCGTGCACCTGGCGATCGTCGACCCGGGCGTCGGGACGCGCCGGCGGAGCGTGGTCGTCGGCACGAAGTCGGGCCCGCCGCTGGTCGGGCCGGACAATGGACTGCTCTCGCTCGCGGCCGAGGCGCTCGGCGGCGCGACCCAAGCACACGAGATCGCTCGCGAGGACCTCTTCCTCCAGCCCGTCAGCCGCACCTTCCACGGCCGCGACATCTTCGCACCCGTCGCCGCGCGGCTCGCGCTGGGGATGGATCCGGCCGAGGTTGGCCCCGAGTTCCCGGTCGCGGAGCTCGTGCACCTCGACCAAGCCGGCGCGAGGGTCGACGACGACCACGTCCACGGCCAGATCATCCAGACGGACCACTTCGGCAACCTGCAGCTGAACGTCGCGCGCGAGGAGCTCGAAAGCCTGGGGATCATGCTGGGCGACCTGGTCGAGCTGCGCGTCGGCGGCAAAGCGCACGCGGTTCAGCTATGCCAGACGTTCGCTGAGGTCCCCGTCGGCCGGCTCGCCGTTCTCGAAGACTCCTACCGCCGCATCGCGATCGCGGTGAACCAGGGCAACGCCTCGAAGCGTCTGGAAGCGCGCCGCGGCGACCCCGTGATCCTCGCCCGCGCTCAGAAACCGGCGTCCTAGCGGAAGCGTCTTCCGCGCGGACGGCGCGGCTTGAGCGGCCGGGGTTCGGGAGGGGCGCTCAGGATCGTGATGATCGACTCTTCCGAACCCAGCTCTTTCAATTGCGACTGCAGCTTCTCGAGACGGCGCCGCGTTGGGGCGAGCAGCATCATCCCCGCGAACCCGAAGGGGATCGAGACCAGGTAGAGCAGAAGTTGTCCTCGCCGCGCGACGAAGAACGAGATGAAGCCGATGATGGTCACCCAGCCTCCGAGCGCAACCCCCACGAACGTGGTCTGGATCACGAACGCACGGACGGTCTTCGGGTCCGCGCTCGGGATGCGGCGCCGCGTCATCGACGCGATCCACAAAAGGTTGAGCGCACCGAAAGCAGCGATCGCGAGCACGCCCGACGTCGGATGAAGATCGTGACTCGCAACGCTCATCAGGGCCGCGAAAACGATCCATAGGACCACGACGCCGGACACGAACGCGCGCGCCGCGAAGAGTGCAGGCATCCGCCGGACGATCGCGCGTCCGCCCATCGGCATCAACATGCGCCACGACCGCGTTATGGCCGGTTTCCAGCCGGGATCGGTGTCCGTCGCTGCTCCTTTCGGTTGAGACGCCCTGCCGGCTCGACTATCCTCACCGATCAGGACGAACGCAAGCGTTTCGGGAGGTTTTCACTGGCCGGCCAACGTGTTCTGATCACCGGGATCTCGCGTTTCCTCGGTGGCCGCCTGGCGCAGCGGCTCGAACAAGACCCCGGCGTCGACACGATCATCGGGGTCGACCTCGACGAACCGTCGGTCGAGCTCACCCGCACCGAGTTCGTCCGCGCCGACATCCGCAACCCGCTGATCGTGAAGGTCCTGCAGGCGACCGAGGTCGACACGGTCGTCCATACGGCCGTCATCGCGACGCCCGGCTCGGTCGGCGGGCGCTCGCAGATGAAGGAGATCAACGTCATCGGCACGATGCAGCTATTCGCCGCGTGCCAGAAGGCCGAATCGCTGCAGAAGATCGTGATGAAGTCGACGACCGCGGTCTACGGCTCCGAGCCCACCGACCCGGCGATCTTCAGCGAGGACATGTCCCCGCACAGCCAGCCCAAGACCGGCTACGCCAAGGACGCCGTCGAGGTCGAGCACTACGCTCGCGCGTTCGGGCGCCGGCGCACCGACGTGACACTGACGATCTTGCGGTTCGCGAACTTCATCGGGCCGATGATCGACACGCCGCTCACGCGGTACTTCTCGCTGCCGATGGTGCCGACCGCGATGGGGTTCGATCCGCGGATCCAGTTCCTGCACGAGCAGGACGCGATCGAGATCCTCTATCGCTCGACCCGCGAGGAGCACCCCGGCACGTTCAACGTCTCCGGCGACGGAGCGATGTACCTGTCGAAGGCGATCCGGATGGCGGGGAAGGTTTCGGTGCCGGTGCTGGTGCCGTTCATGGGGCTCGTCGCCTCGGTCGTGCGGCAGACGGGCATCGTCGATTTCGCGCCCGATCAGATCAAGTTCCTGATGTACGGACGGATCGCCGACGTCGACCGGCTGAAGACGGCATTCGGCTACACGCCCGAGTTCACGACCGAAGAGGCGTTCGAGGACTTCATCGCCAAGCGCAAGCTGGCGAAGATCTTCACCCACGAGCAGGCGGCGCAATGGGAGCGCGACCTGTACGAGTTCCTGTCGCGTCGGGGCCACGCCGTCGTCCAACCGGAGAACGCGTGATGGCGAACGGACGGGTCGTTCCGATCGAGCAGGCGCAGGCCCGCCGCGCCGAGCGTCCGCGATGCGCCGCCCGGACGGCCGACGGGCGTCCGTGCCGCAACCTGGCCGACGAAAGTGGTTACTGCCGCCGCCACAAGCCCGTCGTGCGCGAGGTGGAGGCGCCGACGGCCTTCCAGCAGTGGCTCGCCGACGTGCTGGCGTTCGCGCGCCGCCGCGCGACGGGCGACTACCCGGTCGACGACTTCGGTTTCGACAAGGACCTGACCGAGAACGTCCTGCTGAAGATCCTGCAGCCGCTCTTCGAGCGTTGGTTTCGCGTCGACCAGATCGGCATCGAGAACATCCCCGAGAGCGGCGCCTGCCTTCTCGTCTCGAACCACTCGGGCACCGTGCCGATCGACGCGCTGATGATGAAGTACGGCGTGTTCGAGGCGACCGGCCGGCATGTGCGCCTGCTCGGCGCCGATCTGGTGTTCCAGATGCCGGTCGTGAGCGAGCTCGGCCGTAAGAGCGGGAGCACGCTCGCGTGCACCGAGGACACGACGCGCCTACTGAAGACCGGCGAGTGCCTCGGCGTGTTCCCCGAGGGCTTCAAGGGGATCGGCAAGCCGTTCCGCGAGCGCTACAAACTCCAGCGGTTCGGACGCGGCGGCTTCGTCGAGGTTGCGCTTCGGACAGGAACGCCGATCATCCCGGTTTCGATCGTCGGGGCCGAGGAGATCTTCCCGATCATCGCGAACCTCAAGCCGCTGGCGCGGTTGCTGGGCTTCCCGTACTTCCCGATCACGCCTACGTTCCCGCTCCTCGGGCCGCTCGGCGCGATCCCGCTCCCGTCGAAGTGGCTGATCGAGTACGGCGAGCGCATCACCACCGACCACATCGACGCCGAGGCGGCGAACGATCCGATGTACGTGTTCAACCTCACCGACCAGGTTCGCGACGCGATCCAGCAGACGCTGTACAAGAACCTGATGCACCGCCGCAGCGTCTTCTTTTAAGACGCGCTAGCGCGCGAAATGATACGTCGCCCGGCCCTCGTAACGGCAGCCGCTGAGCGCCGTCGGTGTGCACATGCCGACCGTCGCGACGATGACCATACGCTGGGATCCTGACGTGTTCGCGACGTAGTACTCGGTGCTCGTGTGGCCGTTGTGTCGCACCTTCACCATGCGTCGGGTCGAGCCGCAGGACTTCCCTGCGTACGTGCCTGCGGCGGCCGTCGTGGATGAGCGCTGAGCTGTGCAGTACCACGCGAAGTACGCGATCCCGCGCGCGTCGTAGAGGGTCCCGTTGACGCGCCAGCCGTTGGCTTCGGGGGAGATGATCTTCGCAACGAGCGCCGACTCGTCGATGGAGTCGCTCGCGTTGAAATGCGGGATGGAGAACCTGATGCTGCACGAGGCTCGGTGTCCCGGCTGGATGCGTCCCGAGCAGCGCTCCGTCTTCTGATTCGGTAAGCCGAACGATGGTGCCGCGACTGCCATGACGACCGCGACAATGAAAAGACGTCCGAGCCGACGCCTCACCGACCGCCCCCTCACCCAGGATCGCCGGGCCCCCACCGGCACCGGCTGGAACGTGATTCGCCTCGGTTTTGCCGGTTCCTGCTGATCCGGTCACGGCCGGCCGGAAGAACGTTCGTGAGAGAAAAGCAGTAGGGCGGCTCTTTCGAGCCGCCCTACGAGAAGCTGGCCGGTTAGGCCGAGTGCGCGAACCGACGAACCAGAACCGTCGCCCCGAGGAGGGTGGCGCCGAGGACGAAGTACAGCGTCGTCGGAACACCGGTCGTGGGGAGGCAGTTCGAACGGCAAGGAGCCTTCGGCGTGAACCCGAGCACCGGGCTGCCCTGAACGTCCGCCATCGAGTTCGGACCAGCGAGGCCCAGAGACAGACCCAGCGCGCCGTTGAGCGGCGTGAGGGTGATCTTCAGGGTGCCCGCCTGAGCGGTCGCCTGCGTCGGCGTCGCCGAGTGCGTGGCCTTGAAGAGCTCGATGTTCAGACCGAGGGTGTCCTTCAGCAGCGTCGTGAGCGGCGTCAGGACGGTGTCGATCGGAAGTGCGAACGACTTACCGTTGATCGTGAGCGCGTCCTTCGTGAGGTCGATCGCGTTGCCCAGGATCTTCAGGCCCACGATCTTGGTGACCGCGCTGGAGGACGAGCCGCCCTTGAGGCCGGTGATCGCAGCCTCGGTCGTCGTCGACAGGGAGTCGATGTGGATGAGGGCGTTGTTGCCGGCGCCGAGCAGGTCGACGTCCGCCATGCGGGTGACGCCCTTCGCGACGCGCGCCGCGCCGGCGTAGCCGGTGTCGGACGACGTCTCGATGACGCCCACGCTGGCGAGCGGCTGGCTGAGCAGCTGCTCGACCTTGGGCAGGTCCAGGTTGACGTTGATGCCGAGCGTCTGCTGGACGACGTTCTCAACGGTGTTCAGACCGCCGTTGATCGTGTCGATGAGCCCGCCGGCCTTGTCCGTCACGTCGAGGACAGGCTGGAGGAGCGTCTTGAGCTGACCAACGATGGCCTGGCCGAGGTCGATCTTCAAACCGACGAGCTTCGAGTCGGAGTGAGAAACGACGGCCTTGAGGTTGCGGATAACCGTGTGCAGGTTGGTGGCCGCGTTCACCTCAGACACGCCGAGGTGGATGATCGGCGCAACCGCGTCCGGGATGTTGATCTCGGCGAGGCTGTCGTGCGCCGCCGCGTCACCGAGGGACACGTTGGCCTTCGGCAGCGCCTTGCCGAGAACGGTCTTGGTGACCGTCTCGAGGGCGTTGTCGAGGGTGCCGCTGAACATCTGGCCGAGGCCGGTGCCGATGTTGCCGGCGCGGTCGACCTGACCGATGGAACGGCTGAAGGAAACGGTCTCGTCGATCACATTCGACAGTCCCGCCGCCTGCAAAACAGTGTTCAACGCGGCGGGGAGCTGCAGGTGCAGGTTCAGCACCTGGCCGGTCCCGATCGCGCTGTAATTCGACAGCTCGGGGAGCGTGGCCGCTTGCCCGATGCCGGTTCCGGTCACAACTAGCATGACCGTGGATACGGAAAGGATCGCCGCAAGCCGGCGCATCCCCGAAACCCCTTTACGCATGTCGCCCCCTCCTTGGAGACCGACGAACAAACCGACGCGGATCCCTGGCCCCCGCTCCTAACAGCCTTGTGTGTTCTGCACTTCCGCCGAGGTGCCCTCTCGCACGATTCGGGACAACTGTGTCGAGGAGATACCTCGGTGCCGCCACACTGTTGGAGTGATGGTCCGGGTTTCCATCCCTGACAACGAGGGACTAGTCACCCGAGTAACGCGAGTATGCCGGGGTTCTGTTGGTTTGACCAGAGGGAGATTTCAGTACCCTTCGCCCGTCCCGGACATAGGTGGGACCGTCGTCCCACTCGGGCGAAGTGCCGGGTTCGGCTAGAGGCCGATCGGCGGAACTGAGATGGTGACGCTGGGCACCGGCGTCGGTCCGACAACTGGTCCGAGCGGCGTGTTCTTGAGCGCGTCGTCGATCACCTGATTGACGGTGTCGGTGAGCTCTTGAGTGGTCTGATTGACGGTGTCGGTCACCGAGTCGATCGGGCCCTTCGGTGGAGGCGGAGGCGTCGGGGTGCAGTTGGTCTCACACGTCTCAGGCTTCTTCGTTGGTGGCTGGGCGACTGGGCCACTGCTGTCGCTCCCGCCGCGGATCCGCGAGCAATCGCACACCGGAGCTTGCGTCGGGCCCGCGCCGGAACCCGGCGGCCCCGACTCGGGAGTCACCTGCGGCAACAGCGCGTTCGCCGGGCACAGGCATCCGCCCATGATCCCGACCACGCGGTCGGAAACTCGTTGCAAGATGTCGATCGAATCGCGCGCCGGCGGACGCACCGCGGGCGGCATGCGGTCGATCAACACCTCGAGGCCGTTGCGCTGCGCCGCGGCGAAGCTCGCGAGCTTGTGCAACGGTGCGGACTGGTGCGTCTGGCGGAACGCGGTGACCAACAGCCGCGCGGCGTCCAGCGTCCGCGCGTCCATGTCGTTGAGGTCCACGAAGTACGGGTCTGCGTTCTGCTTGCCGCGGATGATGAGGATCTTCATCTCGTCCAGGCGCTCACGCGCGAAGTCCATCTCCAGGTAGGCGCGTGGAACGTTGGCGCGCGTGACGAGCAGCCGTGCGTCCTCGTGCAGCCGCTTCGCGAAGTAGTCCCAGTCGCCCGGCACCGACTTGGCGGCGACCGCGAAGACCGACCCGCCGGCGAGAAGCACGATCGCGGCGACGGCCGTCGCGAAGACCATCTTGAAGTTGCGGCGCATGGCCGCGTTGCGGACTTCCCACGCCTCGGCGAACCGATCGAGCCAGGAGCGGCTGACGGCCGCCTCGGCCACGATCCGGTTGCGCAGGGCCGCGCGGAAGTCCGGCGCCGGGCCCGGCATGGGGCGAACGTGCTCCATCGCCGAGGCCAGCTTGGCGAGTCTGGCCAGGTCGCGCGGAGCGTCCTGCCGCAGACCCTCGAGCATCTCGGCGAACGCTTGTTCGTCTCGGGTTGGCTTCATCGATCTCTCCAACAAATCCAACGAATCCCGCCCGTGAATGGACACGACACCCGAAGGGGTGGTTTTTCGGGTAGTTCGAACGGACTACGCATCTTCCTCGACCACCACGAGCTTATAGAGGGCTTTTACCGCTCTGTACTGCAGGGCTTTGATCGCGCCGTCGGTCTTCCCCATGGCCGCCGCGGTCTCCGCGACCGAGTACCCCTGGAGGAACCGCCAGTAGATGACCTCCTGCTGCTCGGAGCCCAGCCGCGAGATCGCTTGATAGAGATCCTGCTGGGAGACCCGGGCGAGCGCCTCGTCCTCGGCGTCCAGAACCCGGTCGTTCGCTCCGGGAGTGGGCTCGACCCCAAGGACCTCCAGTCGCGCACGACCCGACTTGAAGTGGTCGAGGACGAGGTTGCGGCCGATCGTCAGGAACCAGGCGCCGACGTCGCGACCCTGCCACGTGAAGCCTTTGATCTTCCGAAGCGCCCGCAGGAAGACCTCCGAGGTGAGGTCCTCTGCGAGCGCGGTGTCACCGTGCACGCGATACAGGACGAATCGGTACACACGTTCCACATATCGGTCATAGAGGCTGGCGAACGCGTCCGGGTCACCTTCGCGCGCTCGATCGACGAGCGCGACGACGTCCGCCTCGCCAACCGCCCCTGTCGGATCGGGGGCGGCTTCGCGGGCGTCGTCTTCCAACACCGGAACCGCTTCGAGTGGCCCTGTCATCAGACCGTCTTCGATAGGGTCGGCCGGCGCGAGCGATTGGTTGACCGCGTGACGCAAATCGTTCTGCCTTCCCTCACCATGGGATACGTAGCTGCCTGCTCTTCCGTGCGAGAAGTTCTGTTTTCACCTGTTTTGGATCAGCTGAATCACGACCGCCACGATGAGGACCGCCAACAGACCGACGAGGGTCAACGCGGTACCACGCCGCAACCAGACGCTCCTTCTCTTCTGAGCCGGGTCCGACTGTACGTGCCGTAAGGAAGGGAGGGAAAGGGACGTTCGGATGGTTTCTGCGTAGGTGGAACGGACCATTTCCACGACCTTCTCGCTCCGGTCGCTCGATCACAGGCCGCGTCGCCCGCCCTACCCGACTCCCCACAATCGCCCCGTTCCCCGCTTCTTGATACGAAAGCGCCGGAGCAGGCGCGGTGGGTACGTTTACGTCGTCATGCGGCCGGGATGAAGTCTTTCTTAAGGATCGAAGCGAGCATCGATGTGAAGCGCCGGGCGCCTCGCGCGTCGAGGTGGAGCGGGTCGACGAACTCCGACGTTTCGGGGAACGGCGTCCGCATGTCGACGGCGACGACGTGATGGCTCGCCTCGAATGCGGCGAGCGCTCGCTTGAACGCTGCGTAGTCGCGTTCGCCGTGCGTGTGCATGGGGATGACGTCGCGGGTGAGGGGCATCTCCACCAAGGCGACGCCGATCTTCATCCCGTCGAGCGCGCGCACCAATCGGTCGAGCGCCGCGATCTCTACGCGACTGATCCGGTAGTCGTTCAGAACGGACTCCGTGATGCGTAGCCGGAACGCTTCCCCGAAGCCGTACGGTCGTCGCTGGAAGGGGCCAAGGGAGTTCGTGACGCCGTACGCGTTCACGTCACTCGGGTGGGCCACCTTGTGCGCCGTCGCCGGCAGCCGCAGCACCTTCCGGTAGCGGATGAGGTCGGAGTGGTCGGACAGCCAGGCATCGATCCGGCCGAGCGTGCTGAGACGGCCGTCGAGGCGGCGCACCGCTTGTGACGCGAAGAACTTCCGCGCGAAGCCGCGCTGGTTCAGTCCGGCGCCGTTGAATTCACGGCTGGACAAACCGATCACAACCACCCGCGGCCGAAGGCGGGGTACCACGACGTGCAACGTCCAGAACTCGAGTGCGGTGAGGTCCGTACCGTCGATCGCCGCGTTGAAGGCCGGCCGTTTCAAGTGCAGCAGCTGCGTGAGCAATCGCGGATCGGCGGCCGCGTTCGTCATCGATGAACCGACGAATACCACCGACGCGCCGCCCTTCGCGTGCAGCGCATCCATGGCGGAGGCTTTGTTCTGGGCTTCCCGGTTCAGCCAGAGCAACGGTGCCTCGAGCTTGGACGCGACGGCGCGGACGGCAAGCTCGGAGCCGGCGAGGACGACGACGACGACGAGAGCCGGGATCGCGATCCGTCTCCACCGCATGGGTCAGAACTGGAAGTAGATGAACGGGACGGCGACGCCTCCGGTGAACAAGATCACCGGGATCAGCAGCGAGCCGTAGACGAGGCCGCGGGCGATCGGATGCCACCCCAGCACGGGGGTTTCGGAGTTCGCTTGGCGCTGGACGAGGTCGATGCCGATGATCGCGATCGCGGCGAACGCGAGTGTCCATACGGCGTTGGGGTCGAGGTGGCCGCCCGACCGCAGCGTCACGATCCCGCCGATGTAGTGGAACGCCTCGCCGAAGGTTTGGGCGCGGAAGAAGATCCACGCCAGACAAACCAGGTGGAAGGTAAGGACGGCGGGCACGATGTCGCTCCAATGGAGCCGGGGGGGCCCCTCTTCCCGCACGCGCCCGCGAGGCCCGAGCGGCCTGCCGATCGGCTGTTCGTCGGCACGTGCTCGCGCACGGCGCCCCATGAACAACCGATGCCCGACGAGGTACGCACCATGGAGGCCACCCCAGACGACGAAGGTCCAGCGGGCGCCGTGCCACAACCCGCCGAGGAGCATCGTGATCATGATGTTGCGGTACGTCGCGAGCGAGCTGCCTCGGTTGCCTCCGACCGGCACGTACAGATAGTCGCGAAGCCAGCTCGATAGTGAGATGTGCCAGGTTCGCCAGAACTCGGTGATGTTGCGCGACAGGTACGGCTGGTCGAAGTTCTTGATCAGCTCGATCCCGAATAAGCGCGCGGAGCCGCGTGCGATGTCGGAGTACCCGGAGAAATCCCCATAGATCTGGAACGCGAACGCGTACATCCCAACCAACAGGGACGGCCATCCGGCATGGGAGGCGGCGCCGAACGAAGACGCGACGAACGGCGCGAGGCCGTCGGCGATCGCAACCTTCTTGAAGAGTCCGAGCAGGATCAAGAACAACGCCGAGCGGACGTCTTCGGGCGGCGGTTTCTTGCGGGGATTCTCGAATTGCGGCAGCTGGATGTGCGCGCGCCCGATCGGCCCGGCGACGAGTTGAGGGAAGAACGAGACGAAGCACGCGAAGTTGAGCAGGTTATCGGTCGCCCGGATCTGCCGTCGGTACACGTCGAACGTGTATGAGATCCCGTGGAACGTGTAGAAGGAGATGCCGATCGGCAGGAGGATGTGCAGCACCGGCAGGTGCGGCTGGAGGCCGAAGCCTTTGAGGAGCCGGGCGGCGGAAGCGGTGAAGAAGTTCGCGTACTTGAAGAACCCCAAGATGCCGAGGTTGACCACAAGCGAGATCATGAAGATGCGCTTACGACGACGGTCGTCTTCCGTCCGCTCGAGCAGTCGTCCCACCGTGAAGTCGGTGAGCGTGGAGATGATCATCAGCCCGAGGAACCGCACGTCCCACGCGCCGTAGAAGACGTAGGACGCGGCGAGCAAGAGCAGGTTCTGCTTGCGGTGCGAGAGCAGCCAGTACAGCCCCAGCACGATGGGCAGGAAGATCGCGTACTCCAAGGAGTTGAAGACCACGAGCAAGAGCCCCCGTGCCGAGGATCCCTGAAACCGCTGGGTGTCGGGCGGAGATGTTAGCGCAGGCAGTTGTCCGGTTCGCCCGTCTCGGATGCACGCCCGAATCCCTCGAGGCAACCGAACTGCCCGAATCCAGGGGATCCGGTCGGCCATGACCGAAAGGCGATAGGAAACCGAACGGCGGCCGCGTAGTTATGTAAGTGGTGGCAGCGCCGCGAAAAGTGTTGCGGCTCTAGGGATGAAGCACCCGACGCTGGGTGCGAGGTATGACGGGTCAGGCAACTGCGCGACCACCTCATATCGAAGCATTGAACACGGAAGGCGGACTTCGCCCATGGGTCCGCCTTTCGACTTTCTCGAGGAATGACCGTCAGTCTTGCGCGGCGATCGCTTCGATGATCGCAAGCGCGAACGCCGGCAGATCATCGGGCCGCCGCGAGGTGATCAGGTTCCCGTCCACGACGACCGGGGCGTCGGTGTAGTCCGCTCCCGCGTTGATCACGTCGTCCTTGATCGCCGGCACACAGGTGGCGCGCCGTCCTTTCATGATCCCCGCGGACACCGTCACCCACGGGCCGTGGCAGATCGTCGCGACGGTCTTGCCCTGGTCGTGGACGTCGCGTACGAAGCGCAACAGGTCTTCCGAGCGGCGCATGTGGTCGGGCGCGTAGCCGCCGGGGATGACGACGGCATCGAAGTCGTTCGGGTTGAGATCTGCGATCTGGGCGTCGACCGTGATCGGGTAGCCCTTCTTCCCTTTGTACTCGGCCGGCCCGATGCCGGCGACGGTGACGCTCGCGCCTTCCTCGATCAGGCGGTAACGCGGGTAGTGGAGCTCCATGTCTTCGTAGTCGGGGCCGCACAAGATGACGATCTTCTTGCCCTGGAGTCGCACGGGAACCACTCCTTACTTCATGAGTTCGATGCACATCTCCGAGATCGTGTGCTCGAGCTGCTCGAGCCCCTCGACCTTGCCGAGCGCGACCGCGGCGCCGGCGTCGCGCGCCTGGCGTTCGAGCTCGTCGTCGAGATACGCCGTGTAGAGGATCACGCCGACGTCGTTGGAGATCTCGCGGATCTTGCGCGTAGCGGTGATGCCGTCCATCTCCGGCATCTTGTAATCCATCACGATGACGTTCGGCTTCGTCGTCGCGACCGCGTCGATCGCTTCCTGTCCGCCCGCTGCCTTGGAGACGACCTCGAACCCGTCGAGTTCGAGCATGGTCGCGAGCATGTCGCGAACGTTCTGCGTGTCGTCGACCACCATCACCCGGATGGCCATGACCGTCACGCGTCGGCCGGCGCGCCGAGCTTCTCGAGGCAGTACTCGCGGTTCTCGCGCAACATCGCCGCCAGCTTCATCGGATTCGAGGCCCACGGCCGGATGTCGAGCTCGAGCGTGATCGTCCCGCTGTACCCCGTGGCGCCGAGTCGCTCGAGGAAGCTGCCGATCGGGAGCACGCCTTGCGTCAGCGGTGCGTGCGTGTCGCGTCCGACGCCGGCGTTGTTCGACAAATGGATATGGACGATGCGATCGGACAGTTCTTCGTAGGCTCGGATGATGTCGATGCCCGACACGGCGAGATGGCTGGTGTCGAGCGTGACCGCCCCGAACTTGCGCATGTCCTCGATGCCGGTGGTCTGGTGCACGGTGAGTCCGCGGCCGCGCAACCACAGCGGGAACATGTTCTCCATCGCGATCGTCACGCCCTCGGTTTCCTGGAAGTCGGCGAGCTCGTTGCGCAGGAATTTTTGGTACGACCGCTGCCAATGGAACGCAGGGTGGACGATGATCAGCGGCGCGCCGATCTCCTGCGCGAGCTCCGTCGACCGTTTGATCTTCTCGAGGGGATCGGTCGAGAACACCCGTCGCGTCAGCAGCAAGAACGGCGCATGGATCGCCGGGATCTGAACGCCGAAGTCCTCCGCGAGCGCTTTCAGCGCGATCGGATCCTGGCTTTCGCGCTCGCTGGTGACCATCACCTCGGCGCCGGTGAATCCCGCTTTACCGATCGCCTCGAAAACCTGGCCCAGCGGCAACATATAGAAAGGACCCGTTGCGCAGACCACGCGTGGATGTGCTTTCACGCACTTCATCCTACTGCGCAAGAACGAACCAACGGCGTGACCAGCCGTTTCACAACCTTTCCCCGAACTGAAGGTCAGCTGAAGGTTTGGTCGAACGTAGGATTGGCAAACGGAGGAAACGGACAATGGCTACCCGCTCGTTCGAGCGCGCGCTCGCGGATCCGTCTGCGAGTGTCACGACCGCCGATACATCGATGGATCGCGGCATGCCGCTTCCCGCGCCTCCGCTCACCGCCGGAGAGCGCATGCGGTGGCTCTGGCGGCGCTCGATGCGGTTGCTTGGAACCGGGCCGCTGGGACGGTTGCGGCGCTGGCAAGCGGCGCTGGTGATACTCGCGCTCTTCGTAACGAGCGGCGCGCTCGCCGTGTATTACGGCCCGGCGACGTTGACGGCGACCCCGCCACTTCAGACCGCGTTCCTGACCGACCGTGACGGCCACCTCCTCGGCGTCATCCATCCAGAGGAGAACCGCGTCGTTGTGCCGCTGACCCAGATCCCGAAGTCCGTTCAGCAAGCGTTCGTATCGGTCGAGGATGCCCACTTCTGGAGCAATGCGGGCATCGACCCGGGCGCGATCGTGCGGGCGTTCTTCTCCAACCTGCATGGTGGGCACCAAGGCGCGAGCACGATCACGCAGCAGCTGGTCAAGAACGAAACCAATGGCGGCAAGCGGACCCTGTGGCGGAAGATCGGCGAGGCGGTCACGGCGATCCGGTTGGATCGCCGCTACTCGAAGCAGAAGATCCTGGCCGCGTACCTCAACTCCATCTACTTGGGCAGCGGGGCGTACGGCGTCGAGGCAGCGTCGCTCACCTACTTCGGTCACCACGTGTCGAAGGACACGCTTGCCGAGTCGGCACTGCTCGCCGGCATCACGGCGGCCCCCGAGTACTTCTCGCCGCGCACGAACCCCGACGGCGCCCGCGCGCGGCGCGATCACGCGCTGGACCGGATGTTCGATAACGGTCACATCACGGCGCTTCAACGGGACAAAGCGAAAGCCGAGCCCGTCGCGGTGGTCCCGCAGCGCCAGCAAAGGGTGAGATCGCCGCTGTTCGTCGACTGGGTGCGCGGCGAGATCCTCCGGCGTTTCGGAGAGGACGTTCTCTATCGCGGCGGGATCCACGTGCGGACGTCGCTGGACCTCGACGTGCAACAGATCGCGCAGAACGCAATGGCCGGCGTGCTGAACCGGCCCGGCGACCCCGACGCCGCGGTCGTCGCGATGGACGCTTCCACCGGCGAGGTTCGCGCGATGATCGGCGCCCGCGATCCGAAACCCGGCGACTTCAACTACGCGACCCAGGCCCACCGCCAGGCGGGGAGCGCGTTCAAGCCGTTCGTGCTCGCCGCCGCCCTGGACAAGGGGTACAGCCTTACCAAGCGCTACCGAGCGCCGGGCTCGATACGCGTGCACTTCGACAACGGCAGCGTCTGGCCGGTGTCGAACTACGACCACCGCGGATACGGATGGCTGAGCCTCGCGAGCGCGACGGCGTACAGCGTCAACACGGTGTACGCGCAGTTGATCCGCGACGTCGGTCCGAAGACGGTCGTCCAGATGGCCGAGAACGCAGGGATCACCAGCCGCCTGTCGGCGGTGCCGTCGCTTGCGCTCGGCACGTCGGGCGTGACGCCACTGGAGATGGCCTCCGCGTACGGGACGTTCGCCAACCACGGTAACTACGTCGGACCGACCGGGATCGTCTCGGTGCAGAATTCGTCGCGAGACACCGTCTACACGGACGAGAACCGCCACGGCAGTCGAGCGATCTCGCGGGACGTCGCGGACGGCGTGATCGAAGCCCTGCAGGGCGTCGTGCGGCGGGGAACCGGCTACACCGCCCGGATCTCCGGCGCTTCGGACCTCGCCGGCAAGACCGGCACCACGGAGGACCATCGCGACGCGTGGTTCGTCGGGTTCGCGCGCGGCTACGTCGTCGCGGTGTGGGTCGGCTATCCGTCGGGCAAGCCGATGCAGCACGTGCACGGCATCAAGGTGACCGGCAACTCGTTCCCGGCGCAGATCTTCAAGCGAGTGCTCGGCGGCTTGATCAACAAGTACACGGCCGACTCGACGTTCCAGCCGCCGTCGTCGCGTCAGCGGCCCGGTGCACCCGCGCCTGGGCCGACGCAAAGCACCGAGCCTTCACCCACCAGCGCGCCGCCCGAGCCGTCGCCGACGAGCACGCCGAAGCACTGTCCTTTGTTGATCTGCCGTTAGCGCCGGAAACGAAAAAGCCCCCCGGAAGGGGGCCGGCCCCGGGGCCGAAGCCCCGGGGCGCGGAGATGGGCCTTGGCTAAACCCCCATTGCTGCGCCGGTGGCAGGATCAACCTGCGGGGCATCCATCCCGGCGAGCTTGACGAGAACCGTCACCGTCATCGGCACCGCCTGCGCGGCCGCGACGGGAACGTGGTGGTGCTTGACTGCAGGCTTCGGGGCGGCGGCGTGGTGCGTCGTCGCCCGGTGGGTAACGGTGCTGGTCACGTGGTGCACCGTCGTGGTCGTACGGCGGGTCGTCGTTGTGTGCGTCGTCGTGGTCGACGTCGAGCTTGGACGTCCCGCGAAGTCTTCGGTCACGTACACGGTGCCGTCGGAGTCGTAGGAGACGCCGACGCCTACCTGGTTGTAGTCGGTGTCGAGGATGTTCGCCTTGTGGCCAGGCGACGCCATGAACGCGTCGTGGATCGAGCTGCAATCCGGGCCCATCCCGACGTTCTCGCCTGCGGCCCACCAGTTGCCGGACACCTCGGCCGCGAGGTTGTCACCCTGCTTGTAGTGCGGCGAGTTCGAGTCGGCGTGGTAGATCGTGCCGTCGCCGGCCATCCAGTTGCTGTGGCGGCGAGCGATCGACGTGAGATCGCTCTTCAGCGTCAATGCTTTGCGGCCGTAATGGGCGCGCTCGCGATTGATCGCTTGGTAGAAGCAGTTTTCGGCGCTCGTGAGAGCGTTGGCCGCAGGCGCGACCATTGCGATGAATCCGGCGACCATCGCCGCCAAGATCCCAACTGAAACGGACCGCTTTCCCATCTGCTACGCCCCTTGTTTCTGGCGGAACAGACAGCCCGACTCCCCCGAAACCTCAGCTTCCGCTGAGAGTGCCTCGGGGTCGACGGGTGGCGATCTTCCGTCGTCCCCTTCGGCGACCCGGCCGACCCTCGGTTGCACACCTGGGTCCCGTGGCTTTGCGTCCCCGCCTTGCGACGGGTTTGCCTTTGTCGTGGAGACTGACTGCTGTACCGAATCCGATTACGAAGCAGGTATCGGGGGCCGGTCCTACGTACTTGACTACGCTGCGTGACCATTTCCGGTAGGCGGCTGGGACTAGTCCTTCGTCAGTCCGGGGCGCTATGTGCCCGGTTCGCTCCGATGCGTTCGATTCCGGTGGCCGGTTCCGCCCGCGTTGGCCCGCTTCGATAGCCGCCTCTACACTTCGCGGCGCCTTCGGATACGAGAGAAAAAGAGGACCGAGGTCCCAGTGTCTGAGCGATCGATCCGGCTCGAGGAACGCGACGCCCCCGTCATCGTCGAGGCAGAGGTCTGCGTCGTCGGCGGCGGCTCGGCCGGGCTCGCGGCCGCGATCTCGTCCGCGCGATCCGGTGCGCGCACCGTTCTCATAGAGCGGTACGGGTTCTTCGGTGGGAACGCCGTCTCGGCCTGGGTCGGGACGATCTGCGGCCTCTATCGCAAAACCGGCGAAGAGTTCGACCTCGTCTGCCGCGGCTTCGCGGAGCGGTGGGCGGAGGGGCTCAAAACGGCCGGTGCCGGGTTCGGGCCGATCCCTTATAAGGAGTCGGCGGTCCTGCTGTACGTCCCATGGGCCTACAAGTGGCAAGCGGATCACTGGGTGACGGCCGAGCCGAACCTCACGCCGTTGCTGCACTCCACGGTCACCGAAGTCGTCCGGACCGGCCGCACCATCGACGCGGTGGTCATCGGTTCCAAGCGCGGGCCGCTGGCGGTGACCGCGTCGGTGTTCGTCGACGCATCGGGCGACGCCGACCTCGCGTTCCACGCCGGTCTGCAGACGGAGATGGGCGGGCCGGGGCAACGTCAGTTCCCATCGATGCAGTTCGTGATGGAGAACGTCGACGTTCAAGCCGCGTACGCGGCGGGGCTCGACAAGCTCAACGAGCTCATCGCGACGGTCGGCCAGGAGCCGGACTGGGATCTGTCACGCAGCGGCGGCGCGGTGTTGCCGACGTTCCGTCCCGGCGAGGCGCTCGGGGCGATGACGCGAATCGGCGTCGACGCGCACTCCCCGGACATGACCGACCCGTTCGAGGCGACGGCGGCGGAGATCGCAGGCCGCGCGGAGGCGGAGAAGGCCGGGCGTTTCCTGAAGGCGAACATGCCGGGGTTCGCCGAGTCGTTCTTCGCCGACACGCCCACGCAACTCGGGGTGCGCGAGACCCGGCGCGGCGTGGGCGACCACGTGCTCACCGGTGATGAGGTGCTCGGGGCGGCGCGGTTCGACGACGCGATCGCGTGCGGCGCATGGCCGCAGGAGTTCCACGTCGAGGGGAAAGCGACGGAGTGGCGCTGGCTCGAGCCGGGCGCGTATTACCAGGTTCCGATGCGCGCGCTGATCGCCGGCGGAGCCGACAACCTTTTGCTCGCGGGTCGCTGCATCTCGGCGACGCACGAAGCACTCGCGTCCACGCGCGTGATCGCCCCCTCCATGGCGCAAGGGGAAGCGGCCGGCGTCGCCGCGGCGCTCGCCTCGCAAAAGAGCATCGTGGTCCGCGCCGTGGACGTCGCGGAGGTTCAGCGGATCCTGACCGAACGGGGAGCGTTCCTTGGCTGAGCCGCAACCGACGGTGAGCGTCGGCGATCTGGTGCGCGACACCGCGCGCCGCATCCCGGACAAGACGGCGCTGATCTTCCACGACCAATCGATCAAGTACGCGGAGGTCGATCGCGAGATCGAGCGCGCCGCCGCCGGGTTCGCGTCGCTCGGAATAAAGCGCGGTGACCGCGTCGCGGTGCTGGTCCACAACGTGCCGCACTTCGTCTACGCGTACCACGGGCTCCTGCGCGCCGGCGCTGTGATGATCCCGCTGAACACGATGTACACGGCCGAAGAGGTGTCGTACATCCTGGCCGACGCGGACGCGCGCGCGGTCGTCGTGGCCGAACCGTTCGTCGGAACGGTGGAAGGGCTACGCGACACGCTGCCGATGCTGGAGCACGTGATCGTCGCCGGATCGCGCGCCCCGATCGGGGCGATCACGTGGGAGCAGATGCTCGGTCGTGGGGGCGAGGTGCCGATGGTCGCGCCCGGCGCCGACGACCTCGCCGTGATCGCGTACACCTCGGGCACAACCGGCAAGCCGAAGGGTGCGATGCTTACGCACGGGAACCTGCTCGCGAACCTCGATCAGATGACGCAGGTGGCGTTGCTCGCCGAAGGCGAGGACGACGTGGTGCTGCTCGCGCTCCCGATGTTCCACATCTACGCGCTAAATGTGATCCTCGGGCTGACGCTGCGCGTCGGCGCGTCTGCGGTTCTGATGGAGCGCTTCGACGCGGTGCAGTCGCTCGACGCGATCGCGCGACACAAGGTCACCGTGCTCTTCGGCGCGCCTCCGATGTTCATCGCCTGGCTCAACATGCCGGGCGTCGAACGCTACGACCTGTCGAGCGTGCGTGTCGCGGTGTCGGGAGCGGCGCCGCTGCCGGGCATGGTGCTCGAAGACTTCCGCCGCAGGCTCGGCGTCACGATCTGGGAGGGATACGGTCTGACCGAAACCGCGCCCGGCGTGACATCCAACGCGATGGGCGATCAGCCGAAGCCGAGCTCGATCGGCAAGCCGCTGCCCGGCGTCGAGGTGCGTATCGTCGACGCGCACGGCGAAGACGTCGAAGAAGGCGACCCCGGCGAGATCATCGTGCGCGGCCCGAACGTGTTCCAGGGGTATTGGCGGCAGGACGAGGCTTCGAAGGAGGCGCTCGCCGACGGCTGGTTCCACACGGGGGACGTTGGGTACGCGGACGCGGACGGGTTCATCTTCCTCGTCGATCGCAAGAAAGATCTGATCTTGGTGAGCGGGTTCAACGTCTACCCACGCGAGGTTGAGGACGCGCTCTACCGTCATCCGAAGGTCGCCGACGTCGCCGTGATCGGAGTCCCGCATCCGTACACCGGCGAAGCCGTGAAGGCCTTCGTCGTGCTGAAGCCCGGCGAGTCGGCGACGGAAGAGGACATCCTCGATTTCTCGCGCACCTACCTCGCGCGGTTCAAGCTGCCTGGCTCCGTCGAGTTCGTCTCCGAGCTGCCGCACCTGCCGACCGGCAAGGTGCTCAAGCGGGCGCTTCGCGACGATACGGCTGCCGGGCCGGAGGCCGCGGGTTCGTGATCGTTTTCCCGGCCGTCGCAGCGCTGGTCTCGACGATCTTCGCCATCCAGCTGCTCACGTCGTACGTGCATCGCAAGCGCTTGCCGCAGCTGGCCTGGGGGATCGCGATGACGATGTTTGCGGTCGCGTCCCTAGCGGTCGCGGCAGGGATCAGCGGCGGGTGGGATCCGACGCTGTACCGGATCTACTGGCTGTTCGGCGCGATCTTGAACGTGCCGTACCTCGCGCTCGGGAGCGTGGCGCTGCTCGGCCGCAAACCGCTGAGCGCTGCAGGGATCGTGCTCGTGTTCGTGGTGACGATCCTCGCGATCGGCATCGTCGCATCGACGTCGGTGCACATCCCGGGCGCGCCGAAGAACATCCCGCGTGGCTCGGCAGCGTGGGGGAAAGGGACGACCACCGCCAAGCTGCCGACGTACATCGCGATCCCCGCGTACGTCATCGTGGTGTTGATCGCGATCGGGTCGAGCCGCGGCGGCAAGCTTCCTGCGCACCGGATCCGCGGTAACTGGTTGATCGCGATCGGCGCGACGATCGTCGCGGTCGGGGGACCGCTCGCCAGGTATGGTCGCGGCGCCGCGTTCAGCATCGCGCTCGCCGTCGGCGTTGTAGTGATGTATCTCGGGTTCCGGCTCGCCTCGCGAGCACCGAGAACCCCGGCGCCCGGGGAGGCGCCCGCATGAAGGTCATCCTCTACACGAGCGAACGGTGCGGCCTCTGCGAGCGAGCACGCTGGGCGCTCGAGCGGGTCGGGGCCGACTGGACGGAGACCCTCGTCGGCGACGACCACCCCTACCGGCTGCGGACTCCGGTGATCGAGCGCGATGGCGTCGTCGTCGCCGAAGGCGAGATCGACCGCGCGACCCTTGCAAAAGCCCTGGGGAAGAAAACCACCCCCAAGAAGCACCGGTGAGCACCCTTCGCGTTTTCCTGCCACGTTTCGTAGGGTGGTAGCGGGAACTGGGCTGGGGGAGAAGGGGGAGTTATGGGAAAGAGGGTTCTCACCACGGTCGTCCTCGTAGGGGCGATGCTCGCACTACCGGCAACGGCGGCCTTTGCGCACGACTGCTTCGTCGTGAACCGGTCCGCGCAGGGCGCCATCGGGGCCAGCCACTCCTCGACGAACACCGATTTTGCCCATGGATGGGTCTCTTTCAGCATGGCCGACACATTCGCGCAGACCGGTGTCTCGGACGTTGACGCAGCCATGGCCGATTGGCTCGCGCTCGGCTACCCCGCCGTCCTGGCGTCGCGGGTGGACAAGCTGATCGGCGCGAACAGCGGTGCCGAGGCCAACGGCATATACGCCAACGGCAAGGGGCTGGATCACTTCAGCGAGTCGCCCGTGCTGCAAGACCTGATCGGGATCGTCCTCAAGTACGGCGGCGACCCCGCCTTGCTCGGCGGATAAGCGATCTCGGGTGCTGGATGGAGGAGCCTTCACCGGCTCCTCCATCTGTTTTCCCTGCTCAGGCCCATGGTGGCGCTCCGTTGGGCTTGTCTTCCCGTTTGAGAATGTGCTCACAAGCTTCTAGAATCTGGGGTTGAACGGACCCGTTCATAGGACCATCTTGGGAGTACCTCGTGAGAGAGCGCGCGATCCCTGAAGCAACGGTCGCCCGCCTTCCCCTGTACCACCGCAGCCTGACGGAGCTCGCCGAGCGCGGCGTCAACACCGTGTCCAGTGAGATGCTCGCGGCGGCCGCCGGTGTGAACTCGGCGAAGGTGCGCAAAGACCTTTCCTACCTCGGCTCGTACGGCACCCGTGGTGTCGGCTACGACGTCGAGTACCTCATCTACCAAACCGGCCGCGAGATCGGTCTCACGCAGGACTGGAACTGCATGATCGTCGGCGTCGGGAACCTCGGCCACGCGCTGGCGAACTACCGCGGATTCTCCGCGCGCGGGTTCCGCATCGTCGCGCTGGTCGACGCCGACGAACGCAAGATCGGTGAGCAGGTCGGCGAGCTGGCCATCGAGGACTTCGAGGACCTCGAGCGCATCGCCAAGGAGCGCCAGGTCTCGATCGGCATCATCGCCACGCCCGCAGGCGGGGCGCAGGAGGCGGCCGACCGGCTGTGCGCGGCGGGCGTGAAGAGCGTGCTGAACTTCGCGCCGGCGGTTATCCAAGTTCCCGACGACGTGTCGCTGCGCATGGTGGATCTTTCGATCGAGCTCCAGATCCTGTCCTTCTACGAGCAGCGCAAGTCGGCGCTCGAGGGCGTGCGTCGGGGCAAGCGGCTGACGGGAAGCGCGGCGAAGTCCACCCGACCATGACGACCGGGTACCCGGCGATCCTTCTGCTCGAGGGCCGCCTCGCGGTGGTCGTCGGCGCAGGCGCGGTAGCGGAACGCAAGGTGCGAACCCTTCTCGATGCGGGCGCGAAGGTGCGCGTCGTCGCGCCGGACTCCACCAAGAAGGTTCGTGGGTTGGCCGACGCCGGCGACATCGAGCTGGTCGACCGCCGTTACGAGCGCGGCGACCTCGCCGGAGCGGCCGCGGTCGTCGCGGCGACAGACGATGAAGACGTGAACCGCGGCGTGTTCGCGGAGGCAACGTCGGCGGGGATCCCCGTGAACGTTGTCGACAACGTTTCGCTGTGCACGTTCATCGCGCCGTCGATCGTGCGTCAGGGCGATCTGGTGCTCGCGATCTCGACAGGCGGGAACGCCCCGGCGCTCGCGGTGCGGATCCGCGAACGCATGGAGAAAGAGTTCGGCGAGGAGTACGCGCGCTTCCTCGAGCTGATGGGGGAGTTGCGTGAGGAGGTGAAGGTCCCCGGCGACCAGAGCGCGCGCGCGGCCGCGTGGTACCGGGTCGTCGACGGAGACGTGATGGATCTGGTCCGCGCGGGAGACATCGAAGCTGCGCGGGCACGTGCCAAAGAACTGCTGCTCGGAACTGCCTAGGAACAGGGGGGAAACGTGTCGGTCCTGGTCGTTGGACTGACCCATCGCAGGGCGCCGGTCGAGCTGCTCGAGCGGCTCGCCTTCGCGCCGCAGTCGATCCCCAAAGCGCTGCATCAGCTGACCTCGAGCGAACACGTGCGCGAGGGCGTCATCCTTTCCACCTGCAACCGCGTCGAGGTCTACGCGCTCGTCAGCGGCTATCACGCCGGTCTGGCGGAGCTGCGTCGCTTCCTTGCTGAGTTCCACCACGTCGCCGCGGATGAATTCGCTGCCATGCTGGATTCGCGCTACGAGGAAGACGCGGTGTCGCACCTGTTCTCGGTCGCCGGCGGGATCGAGTCGATGGTCGTCGGCGAGCCGCAGATCCTCGCGCAGGTACGCGATGCGTTCCGCATCGCCGGCGATGAGGGCGCGACCGGACCGGTGTTGTCGGCGCTGTTCCGCAACGCCATCCGAGTCGGGCGTCGTGCGCGCGGCGAGACGGGGATCAGCAAGACGGTGAAGACGTTCGCCGGCGCGGGGGCGGAGCTGGCGCGGCAGGCGCTCGGCTCTTTGGACGGTGCGACCGTCCTGGTCGTCGGTGCGGGGAAGATGAGCGACATCGCGGCGCGCCGCCTCGTGCGTGAAGGCGCGACGGTGCTGGTGGCGAACCGAACGCCGGCGCGCGCTCGGGCGCTGGCGGAACGCATCGGCGGGTCGGAGCTCCCGATGACCTCGTTGGCAGAAGGTCTTGCCCGCGCGGATCTGGTTCTGTCGTCGACCGGCGCGCCGGAGCCGCTGATCACACGCGACATGGTCTCGGAAGCGGTTGCCGATCGCGCGGGCCGGCCGTTGGTGCTTCTGGATCTTGCCGTACCGCGCGACGTCGACCCCGAAGCGGGCTCGCTGGACGGCGTGGTGCTGCGCGATCTCGACGACCTCCGCGAGTCGTTGAAGCCGGGCCCCGAGCAACTCTTCGAGGTTGAACGCGTTCGTGAGATCGTCACGGACGAGGTTCCGAAGTTCACGCGCTGGCAGCGCGCGCATCACCTCGCGCCGCTGCTCGAGGCGCTGCAGGCGCGCGGTGAAGACGCTCGCGCGCGCGAGTTACGCCGCGCAGCTGCGCGCCTGGACCAGCTGTCGGACGATGAGCGTGAAGCGGTCGAACTGTTGACGCGATCGATCGTCGCGAAGCTGTTGCACGACCCGGTCACCGCGCTGAAGCAGAAGGCGGGAACCGCGGAAGGCGAAGCGCTCGCCCGAGCGCTGCGAGAGCTTTTCGACCTTCCCGACGGCACCCGATAGGCTTCGTTCTAGATGCCGCGGAGCGTATTGCGCGTCGGAACACGGGGGAGCGCGCTCGCGCTGGCCCAGGCGGAAGGCGTCCGCAAAGCGATCTCCGAGGTCGTGTCGCACCGCAACTTCGAGCTCGTTCCGATCACGACCGCGGGCGACACCTTGCGCGGGCCGTTGCCGACGGTCGGCGGAAAGGGTTTGTTCACCAACGACATCCAGGACGCGCTGGCGACGGGGAAGATCGACCTCGCGGTGCACAGCGCGAAGGACCTCCCCGCCGAGCCGTTCGAAGGCGTCGCGCTGGCCGCGGTCCCGCCGCGCGAGGACCCACGCGACGCGCTGATCACGCGGCACGGTGGCGGGTTGGCGAAGCTCGGGCCGGGGACGACGATCGGTACGTCTTCGTTGCGCCGCTCGGTGCAGCTCCTGGCGATGGGACGCGGTTTGGTACCGACGCCGATCCGGGGCAACGTCGACACGCGTCTACGGAAGCTGTCGGCCGGCGAGGTGCAGGCGTTGGTCGTCGCACTTGCGGGGCTGCGGCGGCTCGGGAAGGACGCGCGCGTCGCCGAAGTGCTGCCGACGTCGGTCATGCTCCCGGCGCCGGGGCAAGGCGCGCTCGCGGTCGAGTGTCGCGCGGCCGACAAGGACATGCGCGAGGCGCTTTCGAAGATCGAAGACCCACTCGCGCGTCGCGCGTTCGAGGCGGAGCGTGCGTTCCTGCTCGCGCTCGGCGGCTCGTGCAACGTGCCGCTCGGTGCGCTGGCGACGCTGGACGGGAACTCGATCCGGCTCCGCGGGCTCGTTGGGACGCTGGACGGCTCGCGTGTTCTGCGCGACGAGATCACCGGGTCGGATCCTTCGGCGGTCGGCCGGGAACTCGCGGATCGTTTCCGCGCTGCGGGTGCGGACGAGATCATCGCCTCCGTCACGGCTCCCACCTCGGAGTGAGTCCCGCACGCCGGCGACCGGCCGGCACCGTCTACCTCGTGGGCGCCGGGCCCGGCGATCCCGGCCTGATCACCGTTCGCGGTCTCGCCGCCTTGCGCGCCGCGGACGTGATCGTGCACGACAGGCTTGGTGTGTCCCAGGCGCTGCTCGACATGGCGCCGCAAGCGGAACGCATCTTCGTTGGCAAGCAAGCGCGGAAGCACACGATGACGCAGGCGCAGATCAACCGGCTTCTGGTGATGCAGGCCAGGCGTGGCCGCACGGTCGTTCGACTGAAGGGCGGCGACCCGTTCGTGTTCGGCCGCGGCGGTGAGGAGGCGGAAGCGCTGGCTCGCGCGGGCGTGCCGTTCGAGGTCGTGCCCGGCGTCACGAGCGCGATCGCCGGGCCCGCCGCCGCGGGGATCCCGGTCACACATCGCGACGCCGCCGCATCGGTTGCTATCGCGACCGCGCACGAGGCACCCGGAAAGGCCGGCTCG
>Ga0075425_100000705_pt1 | contig 31828 bp, 29 predicted proteins | sample SoiMethybrSBSTD4_FD_75300 | JGI IMG/M metagenome (GOLD analysis project Ga0075425, IMG submission 75300) | Bulk soil microbial communities from a Populus tree surrounding site in Tennessee, USA - Soil MetaG P. TD hybrid SBSTD4 | ecosystem: Environmental > Terrestrial > Soil > Tree plantation... | reverse complement strand
GCACATTTTCAAGGCGCGCCACCTCTCCACCAGGAGGACCCATGGCTCGATGCGTCGGATTGCTTCTTGCCACGCTCTGGGGAGTACTGATCTTCAAGATTCAGACTACCGGCCGCCGCGAGTACCGCAACATCCGGGTTCCGGGGAGAGTGGCCCTTCGGATACAGAACTACTCGCCGGGCCTCTACGGAATCACGGTTAGGCTGCCGCGGGACTGCTGGTCGGAGTGGCTCGTCATGCCGCAGGGCTACACCCCCTACGTCATGGACATCAGCGGCTTCTCCCAGACCGGCTACGAAATCTATCCGGCCCACAAGGGCAACGTGGCGACCGCCTCGAATACGGGCCGGGTTCCGTTCACCCAGCACGAACGCGCGGCGTTCCAGTCGATCCGTTTCCAGGCAGGCTTCATAGCCGGCAATTCAAGAAACGTCGTGAAGCTGCTTTTCACGAAGCCGTGAAGCGGTTACGTACCATAGTGCCTCGGGAGTCAACGAGGGTGTGATCAGTGACTCAGCCGTCCAACCCTTTTTCCAGTCAGTGCCAACAGACCGAGACGGGATGACCTATCGCTCTTACATCGGAGATGTCACCATGTCAGGAATTTCACATTTTTCAATCCACCTGCTGCTGCTTCTCACCTCCGCTTGGAGCGCGACGGCGGCATATGGCGATTGCCCCGGTGCCCAATACCCGCCACCCTTCCAAGCCTATGAGGGGCATTGCAAGCTTCAGGGTGATTTCAACAAGGATGGCGTAAGCGATCTCGTCTTTGTCGGAAGAGCCAATGTGTTCACCCTCATGAACGGCGATCCCGAAGAGTCGCGGCGGATCGTCGCACTCCAGTATCCGTCCGACGCGTTTCAAGGGTACATCGCCCGTCTGGCTGATAGCAGCGGAGATGGTATCCCGGATCTTGTGTTTATCGGCAAAAGCGTCTCTTTCCGCTACAACGGCAAGTCAGACGGCTCTTTTGATCCGACAGCGACAAACCCGTACGCCGCTTACGAAGGTTATCGAAATCTGCAGGGTGATTTTGATAAAGACGGCGTTCAAGACCTCGTTTTTGTAGGAAACTCTGCTGTATTTACACTCATGGCCGGCGATCCTGATCCTCGCCGCCGCGTCACCGCTCTCCTTTATCCTTCTCAAGCGTATGATGGTTATTCCGCCAAGCTGGTGGACGATAGCGGCGATGGCATACCCGATCTACTCTTTACCGGCGAGCGTGTGGTATTCCGATATAACGGCCGTTCGGATGGCTCCTTCGATACCACCGCGACATCGACGCTTTTGCCAAGCGCCGCACCGGGTGCAGAACCGCTCGCATCGGCTCTCGTCTATCAATACGGAGGACCCGAAACAAGCTTTCCTGAGTGCACTAAAACGAATGTCGTATCCGACAATCCTCTCACCGGCAAGGTAGTTTTTTGTGTGGAATGGGGTCCTATCCGCATTATGCAGCATGCCGTCTTCATTGATTGGTTTTCGCCCGCGGCGAGAAATGCCGATGCGCAGACGAAGAGCATGGCCCGCGACTGCCTTCAAATCGGAATCGCGACCGGGGTCGCAGGTCTTCTGCTTTCGCCTCCCACTGTCATCGCGGGTCTTGAGGCGCGGATTGACGCTGTGGAACAGGGAGTTCGCACGTGTGTAGCTGGAACGGTGCTTCTTGGCTCGGTTTTCGTCAAGAACATCGACATTCGGGTGAGACGCAACGACTTTTTTTGACGCTAGTTGGAATCAGGAGGTTCTCGCACATACCGGCAACGCGGTCATCGCCTGGAGTCAACCCGGCCGCACGACCCTCAGCCATGCGGAGCGCGTCGGCTTCCAGTCAATCCGGTTCCAGGGCTTTATGGAGAGCGAACATAAGAACGTCGTGAAGCTGCTCTTCTCGAAGCCATGACGACTGCCTGATATCCTGACCGCGCTCGAACGCTAAATTCCCAGCACCTCGACCTCTCCGCCTGCATCAGTAGGAGACGACATGCAGCGTACCTCATCGTTCTCTATTCGGGAACTTGAACGCATCGTGCTGTCGCACGACATTGCCTACCTGTACGAGTTGCTCGATTACGATTACGCAGACGCGCGCGTCCGACGTGATGTCCTCGTTCAATGGCACGCCACTCGCGATTAAATCGCGGCCAACTTCCCGAACCAGCGCTACATCCGTCACACCCTTCGCCACTAAGGCATCTCTCACCGCGTTTGCAAGCGACGTTTTCCCTGTGGAGTGGCTTCCGGTTAGCACGATCCGCAAAGACGACTCCTACATCATCACGTCGGTTTTCGGCGTTACTCCGACGTCAAACGTGGCTCGGATCGCTTGAACCACGCCCGATTCGGTATTACCGATTGGATACGTCGAAATTCCGCTGAGTCGGCCAAAAAGAGCATACGAAGGCTCAAGCGCTTGATAGGTTCTGCCGCGGCACCCGCCACAACTCCCGCCAGAGGATTCGCCGTTGCTATGGCCGCACGGCCGACGTCTACTCCCACGCTGACGGCCGATTGCGCCCATTCGCCGATCAAGGGCAGCGATCCCAGAAAGAACGCCAACTTCGTCTGACGCTTCGCGAGAGTCGGATGTGCCACGGCAAACCGATCGCAGATCGCACGCCAATACTCCACGGCAGCGAACACAAACCGCCTGCCGAACTGCGATAAGTCGGCGGACGCAAACGCTGCGTCCTGCGACAGGCGCACAAGGTCAAAGTAACCTTGCCCATACTTTCGCAGTTCTACAATTTCAGCTGGCGACACAACTCCCAAGACCGCAAGAGACGGTGCATCTAGCACCGCGTGCCCACGTTCGAGCAACTCGCCTACAGATACCGTCTTCAACTGCTGGTGCTTATCCCACATCTCTGCTTCGATCGGCGTGCCGTCGCGGTCGACGCCTACTATTGAGGCTTCCGTCGCCGCACAATATGCAAGTTCGTTCATTAGCCCGTGATAGATCATCAGCCGATGGCTAGACGGTATGCCGGCCTGCTGAAAGAGGCTGTACACATCCGACAGCGTAAACCAGTCACGGTTTACGATCTCGTGATACTTACCAACGATGGACTCGGGCATGGTTTCGACTGCCTGGGTAAGCCACGGACTGCCTCCTGACCGCAGCGCTTCGCGCAGTTTCCGCATGAACAGGAACTTTACGGCAACATAGTCATAGCGCTCCACGAACGCGCCACGCGCCCAGGAATCTAAGTTCGCGAAGTACTTCTCTCGAGCCTCAGAGATGTCGCGGTACACCCATGCGGCCGCCGGGTCCTGCGATAACCACGATCTATAGACGTCGCCGAAACTGTCGCAGGCGATTTCTCTTCTCACATCGCGCAGGTTGGGCCGAACGCTTCGATCCCGAAGCAGCAGGTGAACAATCCCGGCTTCTGTTAGTCCGCGCAGCTGGGTAAAGAGGCTCGAAGTCTTGTCGCTCGCAAAGGATCGAAAGAAATGGACGTTATCGCCGAGATGAACATCGGTGAGATACGCCGTTGGCGAAAGGAGGGCCGTGAGATTCAGTAGGCCGGTGAGGTGAAGTTCCGATACCGCATCTGCCCACGTCGGCTCGGCGCACGCGAGGTACGAGCGCGCTACGTCCGAACGAGCATGCTTATCGTCCATCTCCGGTTTCAAGCAACTCCGCCGCGACGGAGCCGAGCGGCGTCAGAGAGCAGTTCAGCTCGCTTCGCCGAACGTGGCCTGAGAATTGGCTGAACCGGAATTCGCCGCTCTCGACGCGGAGAAGCCCGAGTGATTCGAGGACCATCAACTGTTCGCGCTCGTCGAGTGAGCGCGGACCGAGCGGTGCCGCGCTCTCGCCCCGTAGCCGCTTCGCCACGGTTCCGAACAGCCCGTCCAGCTTCCGGCGTCGCAACTCCTGCAGCGCTTCGCTCGCACGTTCGGTGTCAGCCATGATGCTCCTCCCATGCCTCGTCCGAGTATCGAAACGTCTCACCGCGCACCGTAAGCGTCAGTTCGTTGCGCTCGGACTTCGATGCCTCAGTATAGCCCACGCGCTTGGCCGCTACGCCGACGCTGCGCGCGATGTCCAAAATGCCCGCCACCGCCCGCTCGTCGCAGTAAATCTCCATGCGAAATCCCATGTTGTAAACCCGCGCCATTTCCGCTAGCGGTGCCGATCCCACCTGATATAAAACCTCGTACAGTGGCGGCAGCGTAGGTCCCAAATCTTTCCGATACGCGACCCCCCGACCGAACCGCAAGCACTTCAATTGCCCGCCGCCGGAACAATGCACGATGCCCGCGATGTCTGCCGCGTGCTCCCGCAGCGCTACCGCGATGACGGGTGCGAACGTTCGCGTGGGTGACAGCAACGCGTCAAGAACCGTGACCGAGGTCCCGGGCAGCAGGTCCGCCGGCTGGAATCGGCCGGTGTACGCTGCCTCCCTCCGTGTGGTGTCATCCAGTATTTCAGGGTATGCGGCAAGCAGCGAGCTACTCAATAGCTCGTGACGCGCGAGTGTAAGTCCATTACTACCTACGCCCGAGTTCCATTCGGTCTCATACGACGTCGCCGGGCCACCCGACGCCAGCGCGACAATAGCTTGGTCCGGCACGATCGCATTTTGAATCAGGCTTGAGCGCGGCACGCGCGCCGTCAAGACGGAGTCCACAACCAGCGTACGGACACTGTCGCCGACATCGGCAGTTTCACCGCCGCAGTGAGTCATCCGAATACCGTGCGTGTTCATCGCCGCGATGAAATCCTGCGTACCGTCAACGATCGCCGCTAGCACTCTGCTATCAATCCTGCGCGCATTGCGGTTGATAATCGACGTCACGGCGAATCCGTTCGTCACGCCCACGCATAGCATGTCGTCGAGGTTCATGACCACGGCGTCCTGCGCGATTCCCCTGAAGACGTTAGGGTCCGCATACAGCCGATAGTGCAAATACGCAAGGATGCTCTTGGTTCCTGCGCCATCGGCGTGACTCACCACGCAGTATCGCGGATCGTCGCCAAGAACGTCTGGAACCACTCGGCAGAAACTCCCGGGCGCCACCGATATCGGCAATGCCTTGATCGCGTCGCGCACATCGGTCTTCGCGGCCGAGACACCCAGTTCCAGGTATCGCCGCGAGTCTTGTTCATCCGTCACGTGGCTATTTCCTCACGGCAGCGACTCTTCAATTGTGACGTTCAGAGGCTGATCTGCCCGCCATACAGAGCGGCCACGATCCAAGTCCCAGTACTCTCTCAAGTAACTCATTGCCGACATGCTTCGCATAAAATACGGCATGCCGCGCTCTAGACTGCATTTGCGCGCGAATTCAATCTCCTCCGTGTAAATCCGCTTCTCCCACAGTCCCGGCTGATCCAAGAACGTAAGCGTACTAACAGTCGCCGTCTCATCTACGACTGCAAGTTTCAGACGTGTGGCAATCTTGTTGCCCTTGTCCAGGATGAATACTTCGCCGAGTACGCACGCTGCCGCACCCGCGCAAGCGTCCAACATGCCTTCAACTTCCGTCGCCAGCACCACCGCAAACGGAAACGTTGGCCTGATAGCCAAGAAGCACGGCATGCGCTGTCCCGCGAGATCGCGCAGCCAGGCAATCCGCTCCGCTGTTGGCGGCACGAGACGCGGATTCTCAATCGCGTTCGGATACGTCCACGTTACGACTGAGACACACGGTACTAGAAGCCGGCCGTCGCGCGCCATATCACGTGCCGTCGCGAGGATACGCTCCAAGACGTGTCCATGCTGCACGAGCCTTGAGGTGAACATTACGTCGGCCGTTGGAAACGAAGAGCAGACTCGCTCGATCAACTCCAGACCCGCAACTTCATCGAGGAAACAGTCAGTATCGCCAGATATGCAAATCACCTTGAAAAGATCGCGCACCTCGTGAAGTTCGGCGATCACGCTATCGACGGACCGCAGCTTCGGATGCTCAAACTGGCGCGCCGTAATATAGCAGTGTTTACACCACAGCTTACAGACTCCCCCGAGCGAAACCGTTACTTTTCCGAACTCGTCGACTTTGAGCGTCATAACATGCCCGTTAGCTGCATGATGCTATCGCTCTCGTCGAGTATCGCCATCTGCGGATGCAGCGCGACAACATAGTGAAAACTGATCTGAGGCAGGTTCGCCGAATGCCGAGAGCGGAGTTGCGGCTCAATCGTGAATTGTCCGGCGGATGCAAGCGGCCAACTATCGTGTTTGTTGATAAACCGACGAGCCCGCGAGTACTGCTGGCGTAACGAAGCGCTCAACGTGCGCGTGGCACGTGACGATGAGTCCAACTCAACAACCGGAATACTATGGCCCAAGTCCAGCACGTCGGCATCCGTGACGCTTTCAACAGAGTTGTAGAGACCGCGCAACGCGAAAATACTTTCGGCGACGTGAAAGAGTTCATCGGAGCGCGTTGAACTTGTGATGCACCTCAGTACATCGCGCGTCGCGCTGTGGCAGTTTGCGATATGCGCCCGGATGTCTTCCCTGCGACCACAGTACAGCGTGAGCGCAAAATCGCCGGCCATTCCCGAGCGTAAATCGACCGGCGAGCAGTAGGCATAGAGAAGGCCGTCTGACCAGTCGATCTGCATGTCGGACGGGTAGTTCGAAGGGTCGCGTAACGAACCGAAGCTAACGCGCTGCGGCTCGTCCCCCGTGCCGAACAGAACAGCTACGCCACCCGGAGGAGGATCGTACCAGCCGCCGTCCGAGAGCTCGCTGCGTGACGACAGTCGTGTCTGCCAAGCACGACTGAAGGCTCGTTCAGTTACTCCCGGTCGTCGGTGGTACTCCTCGAACGTATCGCGGAATGTCTCGCAGGCCCATGCGCGAGCGAAGTTCAAAGCCATCTCCGCAGAATGTACTTCAAGCTACGCTCCCTACCAACTGCCGCCGCGCTTTCCAGGCTCGCTGCGCGTCCGGTCTAGGCACTTCGTTGGTCGTCGCGGTTCGAGCTCACGATCGCCACGACCGCGAAGTGCTCGCCGTTTTCGTACCGTGCAAGATTGGAAGCACCGCCTGCAGCGCCGGCGAGTTCGATTTCGGCCGCTCGTGTCCTCAATATGTACCTTCCCTGGACTATTTGAACGGATGGGCCGGTTGTACAGCCTAGCGTTTTCTGTAACTTACAGAGCCGTCGAGGGGCGAACGAATACGAATCCCGTTGGGGACGCCACCTCCCAGTCGTCGACGCCGTCATGGCGGAGGTCAACGCGTATCTCCGAGTTACGTCCTCGCTGCCCGCACCGCTTCCACGAGTCCAGGCCTCGGCGGTTCGTGATACAGTCTACAGCCTTACATCCTGCACATTTTCAAGGCGCGCCACCTCTCCACCAGGAGGACCCATGGCTCGATGCGTCGGATTGCTTCTTGCCACGCTCTGTCTCGCTGGCGTTACGGCAGCGTCGCCCATCTGCGTCGCGCCGGCTCCGCCCGCCACCGGCCTGACTGCTGACTACCAACGCGCGGTGGAGGCGTTCGTTCGCAGCGGATGCTTCGTGAAGGCGTGGACGTCCGATGTCGCCCCGCACCTGACCGGGAGCACCGTCGCTGGCACCGTCTACAGCGTCCACGATCAAATGAAGGTCTACTACTCGCCGGCGATGCTGGCGTGGATACGGACGAATCGTCCCGATGGAACGACCGTGCCGCCGCAGGCCGCGCCGATTCCCGACGGCGCAGCGATGGTGGCGGCCGTCTACCCGATCTCCGCACCGGCACCCACGGCGCCGACCGGATACCTGGTGATGGTTCGTCGAGCCGGCAAGCACCGAAGCGACCCGGCTAGCGGATGGTTCTTCAGCCAGGTGGTGGTCGACCCGGCCAACTACGGCGGGACGCGCGTCGCCAGCTCGATGGGTGATTACTCGCTGAGCCTGTGCGTGGCCTGCCACGCCTCCGCAGTCAACAACCTGACCTTCGCCAGCTTCGCGAACACCAAAGTCGTGCCGAAGCAAGCGCCCTTCACGCCCAACTTCATCACGCAGGGAACGAGCTCGTTGCTGTCCGCGCTGACTCCGCCGGTCAGCCCGCGGCTGCGGCAACCATTGGGCGATGGCGCGGCGCAGCAATTCATCGACTTTTTCAATAGCGCAGTGGCGGAATTCAGGAAAAAGCCACTACCGTCCGTGTCCAACCTGCCGACATCGAAGGTTCTCCCGATTCCGGCGCAAGATACCGACGACGTCTATCTCCGTTCGGGCCGGCGCGCCTTCGTGACCTCCAACCAGTGCCAGGGTTGCCACGATACATCCGCGCTGCTCACCATGCAGTCGCCAGGCGCATCGCGGCAATGGGCGCCGCCGGCCACTTCCTACAAGTACAGCGTCCAGGGCCCAGGCTCGGTGCCGGCGGGCGGCGATCAGTTCAATATTTCGCAATACGGGGAGTGGTCGGTCTCGATCATGGCCCTGGCCTCGCGTGACCCGGCGTTCCTTTCCCAAGTCGAAACCGAGCGCGTGCTGCACGCCAAGGTCGAGCCTTCCTCGGTCGACAACTTCTGCTACCGCTGCCACGGTCCGATGGGGCAACGCCAGATCCACATCGATGCCGGCGGCGACCCCACGCAATTCCCGCCGGGTACGCCGCTCAAGCCGGAGCCGAATTTCAATCACTTCATGACCTACTCCACGCCCGGCGGCTGCGGCTACCAGGGATTCCCGTGCAATCAGCCCGCCGCGCAGCCAGCCTTCGCGAAATACGGCGCGCTGGCGCGAGACGGTATTTCCTGTGCGCTGTGCCATCACCTCGGCCCGCACGACGGTGCGCCGCTGTCGGATCCGTGGTCGGTCTTCTACGGATTCAGAAATCCCGCCGTGGCCGGCCTGGAGAAGCCGGTCGGCATTCCCTATCCATTCGCCGGATCGATGCTGTACAACCTGAACAAATTCGCCGCTCCCGAGCCCGACCCGCTGCAAAGCTACACGGGCGCCGCGCACCTGACGCAGGCGCCGTCGTCGAAGCCCGCCGTCGCGGAGATCTGGGGGCACACGCAGAACTTCGGCGCGGCGACATTGACGCGCGACTTCATGCCCAAGGGCGAGCTCTGCGGCGGATGTCACGTGGTGATCGCCCCCGAGATTCCGGTGCAGTACCCGAAGATCCGGAACAGTTATCAAATCCGGAAGGACGGCACGCTCGCGCCGCCTTATTATCCGGGCACGAACCGGCCGTGTCCGCCCGTGAAGGCGCTGCCGAACGGCAAGTTCGATCCCACGGCCGATCCGTGCGTGCAGCAGTCCTTCGAGCAGACCACGTATCTGGAGTGGGCGGCGTCGGCGAGCTTCGGCGGTAATACGCCGCAGACGTCGTGTACGTACTGCCACATGCCGAACGCCGAGGGCCAGACGATGGCCATCGCCAACATCGACGGACCAGGCGCGGCCGGGCCGGGCGCGCCGTCCAACGGCGGTTTCCCCAGGCCGCAGTATCGCGCCGACGACAAGGTGTCGGTCTCCGCGAACGCCAGCTATCCGCGGCATCGCCTGATGGCCATCAATCTCTTTGTCCACGAGATGTTCCAGCAGTTCGCGAACATCCTTGGAATCTCCGGCAGCACCGAAGCGGCCGTGCCGCCCGGCACGGTCAGGAATCTTCAGAACGCCGAGGAGACCATCCTCACGCATGCTCCGACCACGGTGTCACTCTCCGTCTGCAAGCCGGGACTGGCCAATACACCGTGCGCGAATATGAGACCCGAGAACGGCGTGCTGACGTATGGCGTGACCGTGCAGAATTTCAGCGGCCACCGCTTCCCCACAGGCGCGGGATTCCGTCGCGGATTCCTGAATTCCGTCTGCTCGACGGCGCGGGCAAGACATTGTGGGTGTCGGGCGCGGTCAACGAGTTCGGGGCGATGGTCGACAACAACGGCACGGTGCTCAGTACCGAATTTCCGCCCGGCGACGTCCCGTACGAGCCCAAGTTTCTGCAGCCGCACTTCGGCAGCGTCGCGAACCAGGCCATTACGCGCCAGGATCAAGCGCAGATCTACGAGGTGCGCGCCACCAATGAATACGGACAATTGACCACGGCCACGACGCGCCTCTTTGGCGGCGCCAAGGACAACCGTATTCCGCCGGCCGGTTGGATCCCGCCCTATGACTGCAGCGGGAAAACCGCGCTGGGGACGGCCGATCCCAACGCCAAGCGCATGGTCAACGGACTCGATGGCTTCGCGCTCTCGCGCATTACCGCTCCCGAGGGAATCAACGTCGATTCTTCCGGCAACGTGACGATCGATCCGGCTGGCGCATTCTCCGATCCCGACTACTGCACACCCGGCGGCGTCCTCGGCGGGCAGCCGGCCGGCATTGCAGGAGTCGACCACGTCCTTTACAAGATCCCGGTCAGCGCGCTCAATGGGGGAACGGTCGCCAAGGCCCAGGTGATCATGCACTACCAGACCATTCCGCCGTATTTCCTGCGCGACCGCTACTATGACGGGCAACAATATTCGAGCCCGTCGAGCGAAGGCGGCGTGGCCGGATTGGGAGCGGCCACGGAACGTTTACTCTATGCCAGCAGCCACCTCGACACGAAGATCAACAACACCATTCCGCAGCAGATGAATCTGCCGCAGTTGGTCTCCAGCAACTGGACGATGGACATCGGCTCGGCCTGCCTGGCGGAGGGGCCGGGCGCGACGTGTCCGCCGCCGCTCCCGTCGCCGGCGTCCTCGCCGGAGCGGGCCAAGATTCGGGGGATCTTTAAATGAGCGATTTCCTTGAGCTCTCGAAATTCATGCTCGGGATCCCTTTCCAGCCGCCGCTGCCGCCGATTACCGACCTTGATCCGAGCCTGGCGCAGACCTACTACATGCGTCTTGTGTGCCCGCCCAACCCTCCTCAAAGCGCGACGCAAATGCAGCAATTGCTCGAGGCCTGGAGACAGATCGCAGCGCAGCCAAGCGATCAGTGGCCGGCCCTGTTCAAGTCGCAGATTCAGTCCAACGCGTCATTGTGGCCGATGGCGCAGCAGATCATCATGGCCTGGTATACAGGCGTCTGCGGCATGGCGCCGCGCACTGCCGATCTGTATGAACGAACGCTGGTGTGGGTATTGGCGCAGGCCCACCCGATGGGAGTCCCGCTGGCATTCGGCTATTGGCAGTATGCGCCGCAGGGAGCGACTCCATGAGCGCACAATTGGACTGTGACGTCGTTATCGTCGGCGCCGGCATTTCCGGCGCTTTTCTGGCCTGGCGTCTCGGATCGGCCGGCGTCAAAGTGATCGTCCTCGACTCCGGGCCGGGACCGCTGGCGTTGGCAAACCGTCAGGCGTATGTCGACAACTACAAAGTGAGCGGCCAGCCATATCCGATCAACAATCAGGCGCCGAAAGAAGAGGACTTCTTAGCAGCCACAACGAACTATTTTGACTTTGAACACCCCAGCGTCCGGCCGAATCAAGGTAAAGTCGTTCCGGGTGACGCCGTCCCCGGCGATCCCTTCGCCTCCTTCAATGTGATCAACAAGGTCACGGCGGAAGGCGACTGGTTCCAGTCGAACTACGAGCGCCAGTCCGGCGGTTCGACGTGGCATTGGCTGGGAACGTCGCTGCGCTTGCTGCCGAACGACTTCCGTCTGGCCAGCGCTTATGGGCCGTCCATCGGCGGCCTCAAAGCTTACGATTGGCCGTTTGGCTATTCCGACATCGAGCCGTGGTATGGCCTCGCCGAACAAACGATCGGCGTCTCCGGGCCCGATACCGGCGAAGATTACCTCGGCATCACCCGCAGCACGAATTATCCGATGCCGGGAATTCCGCAGAGTTATCTCGATCAGCAATTCGTCGCCGCCCTGAACGGCCAGTCGTTCGCCGACGGCTGGGTAAATCAGAGCTTTCCGTTGTCAGTCTCGCCGACGCCGCAAGCGCGCAATTCTGCGCCAGGCTACGGCGGACGTCCGCAATGCCAGGGGAGCACGAGCTGCATCCCGATCTGCCCGATCCAGGCGAAGTATGACGCGACGCAGCACGTTGCATTGGCCCAGCATACCGGGAACGTACAGTTCCGCAATTACTCGGTGGCCGTTCAGGTGTTGGTGAACACGTCCGATCCGGCGCTGCCGATTACCGGCATTCAATACAAGACCTGGCAGCCCAACAGTCCAACGGTCACGGCCGGGATGGTGACCGGAAAGGTCTACGTCCTGGCGGCGCATGCCGTCGAGAACGCCAAACTCTTGCTGCTCTCGCCGTGCGGCACGATCACCGTGGCCAATCAGAGCGATCAGGTGGGACGCAATCTCGCGGATCATCCGGTGTCGCTGGTGTATGGCCTGACCGATCGGCCAGTCTATGGCTATCGAGGTCCGTTGAGCACCTCCGGCGTGGAGAGCCTGCGGGACGGCACATTCCGGAAATTCCGCGGAGCATTCCGCATGGAGATCGGGAACGACGGCTGGACGTGGCCGATCAACGATCCTTATACGACGCCGCAGAACCTGTTGAACGAGGGGTTGACCGGAAGCGATCTGGCGACTGCGGTGTCCAACACACTCATTCGCCAGACGCGGATCGGCTGCCTCGCCGAACAGTTACCGAATCCGAACTTCCGCGTCACGTTGTCGGAGACGTTGAAGGACGGCCTGGGGATTCCACGGCCGGCTCTCACTTACGGCATCGATCCTTACGGACAGTGCAGCTTGAGCGCCGCCGTGGCGGCCTCGGTGCAGATTTTCAATCGCCTGATCGCCAAGCCAGTCGTGCAATACAACTACACCGACTGGAGCACACAGAACATCGTCACGGACTGGAAGCGCAGCGACCGCGGCACACCGAATATTTTCGTGCGGGAAGGGTGGGCCGGGGCGGGACACCTGATGGGCACGCATCGGATGGGCAGCGATCCGGCCACGTCGGTCGTGGACGGAACGCAGAAGGCGCACGGGCATCCCAACCTGTACCTGCTGGGTTCCGGCAACTGGCCCAGTTACGCCACGGCGAATCCGACGCTGACGATCGCCGCTTTGGCCTTGTGGGCTGCGGACACGATCAAGAACCGCCTCACTCAATGACATCACGAAGCTGCTTTTACGAAGACTTACAGCACGGGCAATCCATTCCTGGAGTCACAATCGAGAACCCTTCATCCGACCTCGCCGCCACGCCAGGTAGGTTCAAGAGCGCAAAAAGCCGGGACCGATCTGAACAAGTGGACGTGGACCAACGATTCTACTTTGACGGCTTATCCCAAACGATCGAGTAGCGCCACATCAAATGACCTCGAACAGTGGCATTGGGCAGCGCGTCACTGACGACCTTCTTGACCGCGGATAGCGTGAGATAGCTCTCCTTCTCACCGTGGCACCAATACGCTCGCCGCAGTTTCCAGGGCGCGATTCCACCATAAGGGATCACCTCGTAGAGACGCGCCGCGACCCACGCGACAATATTCAGCGGGAGATGTTGAAGAGCGGTACGCGAGCATAGATCCAGAACCACAAGCCTGCCGCCCGGCCTGAGCGCTGCAGCCATCGCTCGCAGCGCCGGCGCCAAGTCCATGTGATGGAGAGTTCCCACGCTAACGATGCAGTCGAAGGCGCCGGTGAAGCGCGGCAACCACTCCAGTAGATCGGCGGAGACGTACTCGATCCTGGCGGCGGCGCGAGTTCTGCGTCTGGCCTCGGCGATCATGCCGTCAGAGAGATCGACGGCCACGACATTGTCGAAAACGCCGGCGAGCCGGCGCGCCAGTTGACCGACTCCACACCCAACCTCTGCCGCTGTGCCCGTGACTCCCGAAATCTGTTTCAGCACCCACGCTTCGTATGGTCCGAGATGATCACACTTTGGAATGAGGTGAGCGATCTCGTCGAAGTCGTTGCGTATCTCCTGGCGTGAGGCGGTGGTAGGCACGAGCAAAGGTTAACGGATTGACGGACGGGCGAGCAGCAGCCGGCGGTGAAGGTAGTCGAACGTGACGCGCGACCGTTGCAGGAGCTCGTTGCCGATGAGCGCGTCGCTATCGCTGGAGCCGCCCGAGCCTGTCGGAGCGCCGAAGACGCGCACCGACGGGATCTCGAGCGCGATCGGGCCGACGGCGACGCCCTTCGTGGCAATCGTCTTCATCGACCGCGGTCCCTCCAGGCTCGGCGACGGGCTGGCGTCGCGCGATCCCTCGAAGAGCTTGTGCGCCTCGGCGTATGCGTAGCGGACAATCAGCGCTTGCTGCGCGCCGAGGTCGACCATCGCACGCAGCGATAGCCGCCGCCCGTCGGCGAGCGTCAGCGTGACCGGCACGACCGGCAGCCGCCCGGCGAGCTCCATCGGCACGGCGACGTCATCGGCCGCGGGCTGGAACGATGCCGCCGGACAGGCGCGGACGACGTGCTTTTGAAAATCGATCGTGACGGCGCGCGAGGCGAAGAAGTCGTAGCCGATGAGACCGTGAATGTCGCGATGCTGCTTCTTGAAATTGTCGAGCGGCATCACCATCGCGTCCTGATCGAGGAGCGTCACGCCGCCGAAGTCGAAGCGGACGCCGGAGACGAAGTCGCGTCCCAGCCGGGGCCGCGTGCGCAGGCCGATCTCGTTGGCCAGGTCCGTCCCGATGACCGACCATTCCGCGCCGCTGTCGAGGACGAACCAGCGCGGCGGCCGTCCGTTCACCGAGACCTGAATCTCAACCTGGCCAGGCGTCCAGTGGAAGGGGATGTCACGGCACGGCTGCGCGACGGCAGCGGCGAGGAGAAAAGAGAGCAGAGGCATCGCTGGCACGGATATGGTTTCGGATAATGGAGTTTAACGTCGACCCGCGACTACGGCGTCATCAGCCGCTCATAGACTCCCATCAGAAGCGGCAGGACCGCCGCCGGCGAATGGAGCTGCTCGTAGCGTGCTCGCGCCGCCCTTCCCATCGCCGCGCGCCGCGCGGGATTCGTGGCCAGCTCTATCATCGCCTCGGCGAGCGCATGCACGTCGTTTGGCGGCACCAGGATGGCCATCTCCGGCGATACCGTGTTGGGGATTCCGCCCACGGCCGACGCGATCACCGGCCGGCCGTGGGCCATGGCCTCGATGATGCCGTTCGGCGTCCCCTCCGCCAGCGACGGCAGCACGAAGACGTCGATGCTACGCAGGAACGCGCTTTTTTCAGCGTTGCCACTGTAGGTCCCGACGAACGAGCAGCGGCCCTCGAGACCGAACCTTCCGGCGAGCGTCTTCGCTTCCGATTCCTGCGGGCCGGCGCCGGCGATCCGCAGCGACGCCGTTCCCACTCGCCGGCAGACCTCCGCGAACGCGGCGATCAGCGACAGCGGACCTTTCCCGTACTCCAGGCGCGCCGCGAAGCCGAACGTCACGCCCGCCGGCGACGCGGAGGCGTTCGGCGCCGGCTGCACGTCTTCGACGATCAGCGGCAGCACCGACACCGGACGGGAAGGGGCGAGCTTCTCGGAAAAGCGCCGGGCCAGGTCCGGCGAGAGTGCCGCGATCTCGTCGCACAGCGGAAGGACCTCTGCGAGCTGCTCGTAGTAGACGCCGAGCTCGGGGAGGAAGTCGGGCGTCCCCAGCTCCTGATACAGGACCGGAATGCGCGTCTCGTGCGCGGCGCGAATCATCGCCATCGCCGCCGGATCGGGCGTCATCACGTGCACGACGCCGGCGCCCGAGCGCTCGAAGTAGCGCCGGCACAGCTTCACGTACCGCATCGACACCCCGTGCGCCGCTTTCTGCAGCATCCGGCGCGGCCCAGCCGGCAGATGCGGCACCCGGTTCTTGAGGGTCTGCATGGCCTTGCCGGCAAGAGAGTTCTCGGCGATGCAGTCGACCGTCACGCCGGCGCGGAGCAGGCGCTGGTGATGCGAGTCGCTTGATGACGACGGATAGAGAACGGCGACGGCGACGTCGAGTCCGGCCGCTTTCATTTCCGAGGCGTACGCCACCAGCGTCTCGTCGGCGCCGCTGATCGGGCCGGCGAAACGTCCCTTGCAGAGGAGGACCTTCAACGCGTCGCTCCAACGTCCATGCGGCAGAGGCGGCGCAGCTCCGGATCGAGGAGGCCCGCCAGCTTGTCGACGCCGAAGGCGTTCAGATGATGGTTGTCGCGGAAGTCGCCGGGCTGAAACTCCGGCTTTTCTCCCCAATCGAGGACGAGAAGGCCCTCGTCGCGCCGGCTCAGCGCCTGCACGCGGCGTTGCAATTGCCGCCATCGCGCCGCCACCAACGGAGGGCGCCGCGGGGCGTAGTCGCGGCCGTGGGGCAGGCGCAGCAGGACGACCGTCACGCCGCGGCGGCGCAGAAGCGCGATCGTCTCCTCGAGCGCGTGCAGGTTCCTCTGCACGACCCTCTCGTTCTGCGCGGCGGCGGTCAGGCTGGTGAACAAGACTCGCGGATCGTAGCTCGGCGGCGTCACCGCGTCGGTGAAGTAATAGCCGGCCGCAAAGCCCTGCTGCGGATGATGCAGGGGACTGCAGGCCTGGGCCGCATTCATCCAGCCGAGCGGCGTCAGGCGCGGCAGGCTGGTCAGCGGAAACGTCCAGACGGCGCGGAGCACGCCCACTCTCTGGCGCAAGCCCGACGCCGGAAACTCCAGCGGCGTCAGCTCGAGCTCCGCGAGCGGGCGCGGGTCGTTCGTGGCGATCATCGACGGCACGAGGTCCGACACGAGCGGGAGCTCGTCGTACTCGATGACGGCGACGCGCAGATTCGGCACGCGCGGCAGATGCTTCTCGACGACGCGGCGGAGGCATGCGTAGTCCATCCAGGTCGTGGCGAGATTCATCGCTCCGACGGAGTATCTCTGCGGCCGGATTCCGAAGAGAACGTGAGAGGAGCCGATGAACAGCACGTGTGTGCGATCGGACAGCGACGCCACGGCCGTGCTGCCGAGCGTCCCGCCGGCGCAACCGGACCTGCCGAACAGCAGCGGCGGCAGGCGCAGACAAAGCACCGCCATCGCCGCCAGGATGCCGGCCAGCGCCGCGTGCCAGCGCCGTTCCGCGCGCGGCAGCGCGGCATAGCGCCGGAAATGCTCAAAATTGAAAATAGATGAACGCATGTCGCTCGACGGCACCACAGAGGATGATCGCGGCCAGCAGCGCCGCATAACAAGCGAGGCGCAGCGGCCGCGGCCACGATTTCACGATATTTAATTGGCCGCTGCGCTCTTCCAGCCACTCCATCAGCAACAGCGGACCGGCAAAGAGCAGCAACGTGAGGAGCGCCAGCCGGCCATGAACTTCGAAGGGCACGAAGAGGTTGTGCAGCAGCACGGGGACGTCCGGCAGCCCTTTGACGGCGAAGAGCAGCCAGCCGAAGCAGGTGACGTGAAAAAACGCGATGACCGTCAGCGCCTGCCGGATCGGGCCGGCGGCCGGCCGGCGCGCGAACAGCGGCGCCGCCATCCGGTGCAGACTCAAGATTGCGCCGTGAAACATCCCCCAGGCCACGAAATGCCACGCCGCCCCGTGCCATAGCCCGCCCAAGAACATCGTGATCAACAGATTGCGATGCGTCCGGGCCGGGCCGTGGCGATTCCCGCCCAGTGGAATGTAGAGGTAATCGCGCAGCCACGTGGAGAGCGAGATGTGCCAGCGCCGCCAGAAATCCGGCGGATTCGCGGCAAAATACGGGCGCTTGAAGTTGAGCATCAGCTCGAAGCCCATGAGGTTGGCCAGGCCGCGGGCGATGTCGGAGTACCCGGAGAAGTCGCCGTAAATCTGAAAGGCGAATGCATAAAGCCCAAAGAGCACCTCGGTGCCATGCATGGAATGCGGATTCTCGAAAAGAGGCTTCGTGAACGGCACCATGTTGTCGGCCAGCACGACCTTCTTGAAGTAGCCGAGCAGGATGAGCCATGCGCCGGTGCGCAGCATCGTGTAGCTGATGCGGCGCGGATGGTGGATCTGCGGCAGAAGATGCGCCGGCCGGGCGATCGGTCCGGCGATGAGCTGCGGAAAGAGGGCCACGTACAACGCGAAATCGACGAAGCTCCGCGCCGCCTCGACGCGGCCGCGATAGACGTCGACGATGTAGCTGATGTTGTGGAAGGTATAGAACGAGATTCCCAATGGCAGGACGACGTCGAGGATGCGCACGTCGAGCTGCAGGGCGAAGAGGGCGAGCAGACGGTCGAGGCTCACGGCGAAGAAGTTGAAATACTTGAAGACGAACAGAATGCCTAGATTCACGGCAATGCTGGTGATCAGAATCAGCTTGCGGCGGGACTGCTCTTGCAGCCGGCCTATAGCCAGGCCGAAGCCGTAGTCCATTGTGGTGGAAAAGATCATCAGGCCGAGGAAGCGCCAATCCCATGAGCCGTAAAAGACGTAGCTCGCTGCCAGCAGGAGAGCGTTCTGGTAGCGATGCGCCAAGACGAGATAGAGCGCATAAACGACTAGGAAGAAGGCGACGAACTGGGTCGAATTAAAGAGCATGAGGAGCAACCGAATCCAACGCCGCGGCCAGGCGCGCCCACACCGCCTCCGGGCCGGCCAGCGCGGTCATGTGCGCGCGGGCGCCATTGGCGAGCAGCGCGTACTGCCGCGGTTTCTCTTTGGCGACTTCATAACTCTCACGAATGCGGTCGCGCAACGACGTCCACACCAGGCGATGCCATGTGGTCGTGCAGCGCCCGTCGACGTCTTGCGGCCACGAGGCCGGCTCCGGGTTCGAGGCGACGACGAAGCCGGCGTGCTCCCCGAAAACATCCGCAATGGCCGTGTGGCGCGGCGCGACAGCAGGCCGGGCGGCGGCGAGAAAATCTTGCAAGGGGAGACAGGCGCCCTCGGCGCGCGAGGAATTGAGGTAATACGTGCTGCCGCGGGCGAGCTCCGCCATCTGCTCGCCGGTCAGATAGTCGCTGACGACGACGAGCTTGCAGCGATGAGCGAGCCCGAGGCGGCGGTGGAGATCGAGGACCGCGTTCACGCCGGAAGCGGCGCGATCGCGCGGCACGGCCAGCTTCAACACCAGCGTGGCGTCGTCGCAGTCGCCGAGGGCCAGCAAGAATGCGCTCAGCAGATCCGGCCAGTTCTTGCGCTGATCGAAAGGATTGAAAATACTCGTATAGACGACGCCGGACAGCTCCAACGGGCTCGTTAGCGGGCAGGAAACGGAACGCCATTCCCGGCGGGCCGCGCTCACGGCATGGGCGACGCCGGCGAGCGCATCGGCGTAGCGTTGGGGAAGGCGAGGCCGCAGGCGCTCCCGATAAAGCCGCCTGGCCGTCGAAACGGGGGCCGGGGCGCGAGGGCCCGCCGGCGACACGGCATAGTACGCGCAGTCGACGACGACGCGCTGTCCTGGCTCCCACGGCGGCATTGCGAAATAGGCAGGCTGCGCCGGCACCGGCACGACGTGAATCGGCGTCCGGACGCCCGCGCGCGCGAACGCATCGCGCGTGAACTCGCCGGCCGTCAGGATCAGATCGAGGCCATTGGCGATGCCGGCCCAGTCATTGTGCGGATCGCGGCCGAGCGAATAATCGGGAAGATCGGGAAAATCCCAGAACGGAAACGCGACATTCGGCGCGTGCGACGCCGGATGGAAAACGTCGAGCGGCAAAAAGGCGAGGTGTACGGCCGCGGACTGCTGCTGCACGCGGCGCAGCACGGCGTCGAGGCGGCGCGTCGGCCGAACGATCTCCACGACGTTTCCCCAGCGCCGCAGGAACGGCGCGAAGGCCTGATAGACGTAATAGTACGAATACGATGCCGAGCCCATTCGCAGCGGCGTCTCCCGTTCGCCGGCAATGGTGCTGACGACCAGCGCGCGCGGCGGAACGCTAATGGCGGGCGCCGCCATGGCCGTCGATTGCGGTCCTATAGACGTCGCGCGTCGCGGCGGCGACGTTCGGCCAGGTGAAGCGCGCGGCGTCTTGCAGCGCATTGGCGGCCAACTGTTCGCGGCGTTGGGGATTTCCGAGCAGCGCCAGTAATTTCTCGCGAAAATCGCTTTTGCTGCCGTTGCGGAACAGCTCCAGACAATCGCTTCGCGCGGCCATTTCCCGGAAGCACGCCAGGTCCGACGCCAGCGTCGGCTTGCCGTACGTCACCGGCAAGGTCACGGAATACGAATTCGTCGCCTGCGTATGCGGCACCAGGGCGATGTCCGTCGCCTTCATGACCTCGGCGATCTCTTCGTCCGGCAGATAGCCGGTGACGACGACGCGCTCCTCCACGCCTAATCTGCGGATGTGCCGCCGGAGGTACTCGACGTACTGTTCTTCCATCGGCCGCCGCGCCCCTCCGGCAATGACGAACGTGACGTCCGGCGGCAGCGTGCCCAGGAGCTCGGCGACCATGGCGTAGCCCTTATTGGGCGTCACATAGCCGAAGAGCGTCAGGACGCGTTTGCCGTGAAGGCCGTGACGGTCGCGAAAACGAGATCCTCCGGCATTGGCGGGCAGCGGGGCCGGGATTCCCATCGGCACGACGAAGAGCCGTTCGGACTCGAGACCGCGCCTCACAAATTCGGTGTGGGCGGCCTCCGTGTGGACGATCGTGGCGTTGGCGGCGAAGGTCGACACTTCCACGCTCTCGCGGTAGGCGCGGTTGGTCACGAGGCGTTTCTTTTTCAGCCAACGCCACGGATTGCGTTCCGAGGCGGTCGGGAAAATCGCGCTCAATGACAGCGTCGTATGGGCGGTGACCACAAGCGGCCGCCGGATCAGGCGCCGCAATTCGGCGAACTTCGAGCGGCCGGGCGTCGGAAAGCCCCAGAAGCTGAATTCGTGCTGAATGTGCACGACGTCGACGTCCGGCGCGTTCAATTGCTCGGCCTGGGCCTCGTAATGCGACGCCGGCTGCTCGCCGACGGCGATGGGGATCACCTGCACGTCCGTTTCGGGGAGGGCGCGCAGAGAAGACACCAAAGCCGCGGAATACGATGCGATTCCGCAACGCTCGCCGACGGTGGTCAACATGGCGATTTTCATGACCCTGTCACAAATCGCAACGCCCGGCCCACAAAGCGCGGAACGCGATGCCTTGCGCTCTGCTCGATGAGCCAGGCCTGCCGCCGCGCTTTGAGGAGCATGACTTGCGACTGCGCGGCCGGCTTCCAGTCTGCCGGCTTGCGCAGGAAAAACTCGACGGAGGTGAACGTCAGGTTGCCGCAAATGACGGACGTGTGCGGCCCGGTGTAGCCCTGAAACCCTGCCGGATATTCGAAGCGCACCGGATTCGAGATCAATTCGTCGTCGACGCCGAGGTCGAGCGGCTCGACGAGCTCCAGTCCGCTCGTGCCGGCGAAACACGGCTCGAGCTCGCCGGGCATGAAGAATTCCGGATGCGCTCCTTGCAGGATGATCTCCGTGGCGATGGCGGCGACGCCGCCGGGTTTGAGGACGCGGGCGATTTCCTGTGTCGCCAGCGCGGCCCCGGCGTGTCCGCCGAAATGTTCGATCGACGAGAAGGTGAAGACGAAGTCGAAGGTGTCGTCGCCGAAGTGGAGATCGAGCGCGTTCATCTTCTGGAAGATGAGCGATTCGCGGCGATAGGGAAAAGGCGCCAGCCGGGCGGCGTTGTCGGGGATCGTGGGATCGGCGCCTTGAAAGTGCGAGTCGGCGCTATAGAGGTCGATGGCATGGACGCGGTGCACGCGATTGGCCAGATAGAACAGCGGCCATTCCACGCCCGCGCCCACGCCGAGGGCCACGGCGTCGGGGCGGATGCAGCCGAGCTTGTGCAGTCCGTAAAGGCCGAGCCCCCACTCCCAGTATTTGCGATGGAGGGCGCCCGCCGCCTGCCAGTTCGGACAAAGCTGGAGGAGCAGTTCCTGCCAGAGCGGGTCCGCCTGGCGGGCGTCGTCGAGGCCATAGACCTTGCAGAGCTTCATGCTCCCCGCCGCGTCGCGAAGAAATGATTCCACATACCGTCGCCGTCGATATCGACGTCGTGGGTCTTGCCGACAATGCTGCGAAGCTCGCTTTTCGCCGTGTCGAAATGCCATTCGCCGCTGATGACGCCGATGTCTTTGAGGCGATCGATGGAATCGAGCTCGCGAAAGATATTGACTTCGCTCTGTTCGCAATCGATTTTCAAGAGATCGATGCGCGGCAGCCTGAATTTCCTGAAGAGCTGCTCAATGGAAATGGCGTTCGAAAGCTGCCGGGCGCGGTACGCGTGCTCGAATTCGTTGCCTGGATAAATGTCGTGCCCCTCTTCGCTGCCATAGAAGCCGAGCACGGCCAGATTCTCCGGCCGGCAGCGTCCGTTCGGAGAGTTCCGGACGAGGATGCGGTAATGCTGTTTGAGGGGCTCGAAGCTGTAAATGGCCGCCTCGGGGAAGTACTTCGCCGCCAGCGCGGCGAAGCTGCCGATGTGGGCGCCGATGTCGACGATGATTCGGGGGGCGAATCCGGCGCCGGCGAGGTGACGGACGCGATAACAGTCGAGCGACTGCACCTCGTGGCAAATGGCGTAGTCGATGTTCCGCTCGCGCTCGTCGTAGTGGACGTGCATCCGGCACTCACCGGTGTCGAACAGGTAGGTCTTGACCGGCACAAAGCGCTCGCGAATCGAAGCAAAGTTCATCCGAAATTCACCGATTTTGGCGCTCCGCAGAGTAGCACGAGTCGGCGGCGGCAGCTATCCCAGACGCTCGATCCGCCACGCCAGACTCGGCCGTACGACTCCCATCACGGCGCCGCGGAATTCGCGGTCGTATGCCTCGAACGCGATCACATTGTGCGACGCCACCGGCACGTGTGCGCGATCGACCACAATGAATACGCTGACGAAATAGCGATGGGCATTGAGCAGATCGGCCGGAACGATGCAACTGCTGCGATAAAGCCCGGGGCGCTGCGCCTCATCGTGGCTCGCCGACGTCAATACGCCGACACCGGATTCCTCGACGAGTTGGATCAAGGTGTGAATGCGCGCGTCCGCCCGCAGGTTTCGATATTCGATTTCTATGCGCAGCGGCGATTGCGCGTCGACGCGGCCCGTCATCCGTTCGCCGGCGTAAATGCGCACGGCCTTCAATTGGACGTTTTCGTCGCCGTCATTGACGAGGCATTCTCCGGCGTCGTCGCGCTGCTGCGTCGTCTGGGAGAGATATTCGCCGATCACTTCCTGCGGCGGCCCGTCGCGGCGCAGCACGCCCTGATCGAGATACAGGGCCCGGCTGCAAAGCGTGGCTACGGCGTGCAGATTGTGGCTGACGAAGAGCAGCGTGCAGCCCTGCCGGAGGATCTCTTCGATGCGGGCCTGGCATTTTTGCTGAAAGGCCGTGTCGCCGACGGAGAGGACTTCGTCGAGGATCAGAATGTCCGCTTCCAGATGCGCGGCCACGGCAAAGGCCAGGCGCACGTACATACCGCTCGAATAATGCTTGACCGGCTCCTCGAGAAATTTCTCGATCTCGGCAAAGGCCACGATCGCGTCGAATTTGCTCTTGATCTGGGCGCGGCTCATGCCCAGGACGGCGCCATTGAGGAAAATGTTCTCGCGGCCGCTCAGATCGGGATGAAAGCCGGTGCCGACTTCCAGCAGCGACGTCAGGCGCCCGCGCAGGAGGGCCCGGCCGGTGGTGGGGCGGGTGATGCGCGACAGGATCTTGAGCAGCGTGCTCTTCCCGGCTCCATTGCGGCCGATGACGCCGACGGCTTCGCCGCTCTGCACGTCGAAGCTCAGGTCGCGCAGGGCCCAGATCGTTTCGCGGCGCAAGGGGCGGCCGCCGAGGAGCCGGCGCAATGGAGCGGCGGCGGCGTCTGCCAATGCTTCGCGCACGCTCTGCCGGCCGATCTGCGTGGCCACGATGCGGTACTGCTTGCCGAGATGGTCGACGTGAATGGCCGGCGTCATGCGTCAGACCAGATCCGCGAATTGCGCTTCCATGCTTCGGAAGAACAGCGCGGCGCAGACGAGGAGCAGCGCAGTGAGGAGGGCGAAGAGCGCCAGCGCCGGCCAGGCGAACGGGCGATCGAACAACGCCGCCCGGTAGGCCTCGATGAGAATGGCGAGCGGATTCAGCGCGGCCACCGAACGCAGATAGGGCGGCAGCATGCTCGTCGAATAAAACACCGGCGTGGCGAACAGGAGGATTTGAATCACGTGCGGCAAGGCCACGTTGACGTCGCGGTATTTGACGTTCAATGCCGAGAGCACCATGCCGCAGGCGAGGGCGAGGAGCATGGTCATGATCACGAGCGGCGGTAGGAACAGCAGCCGCCATGTGAACGCCACCCCGTAAAACACCATCAATGCGATGAGCAACAGAAAGGCGATGGCGAAATCGACGAGGCGCGCCCCCACGGCCGCCACGGGAATGAGCAGACGCGGGAAATAGACTTTGGTGATCAACGGTCCGCTGCCGGCGAGACTATTGCTGCTGCTGAAGACGGCGTTGGCGAAGAACGTCCACGCCAGCAGACCGGCATAGGCAAAGAGCGGATAGGGAATGCCCTCCGACGGCAGTTGCGCCGGACGTCCGAAAAAGATCGTCAGGATCACCATCGCCATGAGCGGCTGAAAGATCGCCCAGGCCACGCCGATGAACGTCTGTTTGTAGCGGACCTTGATGTCTCGCCAGATCAGGAACCCGAGCAGCTCGCGAGAGGCCCAGAAGTCGCGAAGGTCGAAGGCCGGGCCGGGTCGCGGTTCAACGACGGTCAGCGTCGCCGCTTCTGCTGAATCCATTTTGAACCGACGTTACCACACGATCGCGCGGCTACCGAGTCACCTGCAACGGCAGACTGAGCTCCGACGTCCGGGCGTGGATCTCGCCGCTGATGACCTCCGGCTTGGCGAAGGTCTCGAAGCGGACGCGCGTCACGAGCGCCGTAAACCATTCGCCGGTGTGGTCGCCTTTGAGCGTCGCGGTGAACGTCGCCGGCAGCGTGGCGTTGAACTGGTACGGCACGCCGACAGTGGTCTTGGCGGCGAGGCGCTGGGCGTCGCCCATGAACCGCGTGCCGGCCGTGTCGCTCGAGTAGATCTCCACGTCTCCCCACACCGACATGTAGCCGTTCTGCAGCTGGGCCGTCCCCTCGACCGTGGTGGTGTCGGTGGCCGGGTCGTACTGGGCGCGGGTGAGCACCGGCTGGCCGACGCGCCCGCTCTCCGTCTGCACCGGCGTGGCCACGCCGTCGAGGCCGTTGTCGATGGCGAGGTTCTGGTTCGCCCAGACGCGGTTCTCGTTGAAGGCCACGTACTGCAGCGGCGCGTGCACGGAGATCCCGAAGTCGCGGTTGAAGGCGATGACGTTGTGGTCGGCGGTGGTGAGCTCGGCGGCGATGTAGATGCCGCTCGCGCCGTTCGGCAGCGGCTCGTCCGCGTGCGCCTTCACGCCGAGGCGGTTGTTGCTGATGGTGAGCGGCCCCTGGACGTCGAAGATGCCGCTGCGCACGTTGCCCGAGAGGACGGAGTTGCGGATGCTGCTGTAGCCGAAAAATTTGTCGTCGACGGTGATGCCGCGCAGGCCGTTCGGGCGCGCGCTCGAGCCGGTCGGATCGGTGCCGACGAAGAGGTCGTGCACGTCGTAGCGCGTGCGGAAATTGAAGAAATCACACGACACGGCGCCGCTGCCGGCCGTGAGGAGAACGCCGTTCGCACGGAACCCGCCGATGGCCAGCCCGGCCACGGCGGCCGTGCAGGACTTGCCCGCGGCGAGGGTGAGTCCGTTGCCGTCGACGCTGCCGCCGCCGCTGATCTCGACCTCGGGGCCATCCGGGTTCGTGTCGCCGACCATCTCCGTCTGCCAGAGACCGTCGATGAGAACGTTCGTCGCCGTCACCGCGGGCAGCGGCGAGGCGACGGCGATCGTCTTCCACGGCGTCGCGGACGCCTCCTCGATCTGAAAGCCGATCAGGCAGGGGGCGGCGGTGACGCAGGCGGCGTTCGTGTCGTTGATGGCTTGGCGCAGCGATCCCGGACCGTCGTTCGCCGTCGTGGTGACGAGCGCGGTCCGGTACATGACGGCGGGGCGCGAGAAGGTGTTGTTCGTCTCGTCGAACTCGCTCTCGTCAGCGTGCACCGTCGCCGTGAACGTGATCGTGCCGCCATCGAGGCGCGGCGGCGCGACGAGGCCGAGTTTGACGATCGCGTATCCCGGCCCGAGGTCGCCGAGCGTGCAGAGGACCGAGGTGCCGGACGCGGTGCAATTCGACGGCACCGAGGTCACGCCCGTCCCGGCGGGGAGGTCGATAGCGAGGACGACGTTGTGCGCCGTCGACATCGAGGCGTTGGAGGCGGAGAAATTGAGCGAGAAGGGATGCGACGGCTTGAGGGCGTCGTCGATGTAGAAGATGTTCGGGTAGAGGTCGGGCTCGGTCGAGACCGGTATCGTCGCCGTGGCGCTGTTGTCGGCGGGATTCGGATCGGGCGTGCTGCTCGAGAGCGACACCGTCGCCGTGACGCTGCCGCTGAGCGGCGCGACCATCTGGAAGTAGTAGCTGTTGCTCTGTCCGGCGCGGAGGGTGACGGGGCAGCCGTTCCCGCACGGCGTGTCCTCGGGCGCCTTGCCGGCGATGGCGAAGGTGAGGACGGCGTTGGCCGCGTCGTCGGGGCCGTTGTTCTTGATCGTGTAGGGGAGCGAATTGGTCAGCCCGGCGCGCAGCTTGGCCGGCGGCTGGAGCGTGACGGTCAGATCCGCGGAGGCGCCGAGGAGTGGGAGAGAGAGGAGAGACACCGCGAACGTGATGAGGGTGCGCTGCATGCGGGATATACGGAGAAGGTGAGGATCTCGTTGCTCGCAAACTTGCCCGTTGGCGAGCGCGGCCGTCGTGTGTGAAGCTGAAGAGTGAGGGACACGACGATGGTCAACGACGCGATCCGCTGGCCGCTCTGGAAACGAATCGGATTCCGATTGGTCGCCGTCTACTTCGTGCTCTACGCGCTGCCGTTCCCGCTCGAATACCTCCCGCTGGCCGGTCCGCGGATCGAGCAGCGGTGGGCGGCGATGTGGGAAGCGATCGTGCGCTTCGCCGGGCTGTTCATGAAGAAGCCCATCGTCCTCGGGACGGCCGGCAGCAGCGATATGACCTTCCACTACGTGCAGATGGTCTGTTTTCTGGCCATCGCCGCGATCGTCACGTTGATTTGGAGTGTGATCGAGCGCAGACACGCGGGCGTGCGCGGGCATCGATCCCTGTACGCCTACCTCCGCTTGTACCTGGCCTCGGCGATGTTGTCGTACGGCATCCAGAAAATCATTCCGGCGCAGTTTCCTCCTCTGTCGCTCGACCGCCTCGTGCAGACGTACGGATCGTCGTCGCCGATGGGGTTTTTGTGGACGTTCATGGGCGCGTCTCCCGCCTACGAGATGTTCGCCGGCGCGGCCGAGCTCCTGGCCGGTCTGCTGCTGATCGCGCGGCGCACGACGCTCCTCGGCGCGCTCGCGACCATCGCCGTGATGAGCAACGTCGTCGCCCTCAACCTCTCGTTCGACGTGTCGGTCAAGATGTACGCGTCGCACCTCCTGCTGATGGCGCTGTTCATCGCCGCGCCCTACGCGCGCGAGCTCGCCGGCTTCTTTCTGCGTCGTCCGTCCGAACCGCTCTTCGAGAAGCGATGGGCGCAGATCGGCTCGCTCGTCGTGGGCATGCTGCTCGTGACCCTCTTCGTCTACACCGACCTCGACGAGACCCTCACGTTCTTTCGCCAGAGGATCAGCATCGATCACCGGTCGCCGCTGCGCGGCATCTGGAACGTGGACGTGCTCGACGTCGACGGCGTCCCGCGCCCGCCGCTCGTCACCGACGCGGCGCGCTGGCGGCGGGTGGTCTTCGACTTCCAAGGCCAATCGTCGATCTTCCTCATGAGCGACGAGCGCAATCTCTATCGAACGAAGATCGACGAGAAGAAGAAGACCATCAGCTTCACGAACCGCTACGACCCGCGGGACGTGTTCGGCCTCGCGTATGGACGGCCGGATCCGACGACGCTGCAGCTCGACGGAACGGTGGGCGGCCACGCGATGCACGCCGTCTGCAAGCTGGACAGGGGAGAGTTCCTGCTGACGACGCGCGGGTTTCACTGGATCAACGAGCGGGCTTTGATGCGCTGACGAGCGCTCACGAACTGGAAATCGCCGTACCTCATGGCACCCACGCCGCGGTGTAGTGCTCCGAGTGCTCGTCGAAGCGCGCCAGCAGCGCGCGCGCCGGCGGCGGCACCACCGCGCCGGTGTGGCCCTGGCCGGCGAAGCGCTCGATGGCGTCCCACGAGCTCCACGTGGTGATGGTGATGAACTCCACCTCCTCGCCGCCGTCGCGTCGCAGCAGGAACGCGCCGCCGTAGCCGTCGATGCGATGGATGGCGGGGAGGATCTCGTCCTTCAGCAACCGTTCGTAGGCGCCGGCGTTTTGCGGCGTGGTCCAGCCGTGCCAGATGCGCATGATCGTCATGGCCGCGCGTCCTTCACGATCGCGCCCTCCTTCATCACGAAGACGACGGTCTCGAGCGCCTTGATGTCCTGCAGCGGATCGCCCGGGACGGCCACGATGTCGGCGTATTTTCCGCCGGCGATCGAGCCGAGCGTGTCGCCGCGGCCGAGGAGCTCCGCGGCGTTCGACGTGGCGGCGCGGATCGCCTGCAGGGGCGTCATCCCGCCGCGCACGAGCGCCTGAAACTCGCGCGGCAGCAGTTCGGGATCGGCGTCGAGGCCGTAGGCGATCTTCAAGTGATGGGTGAGGGCGCGCTGGAACGCCGGCCCCTGGAAGGCGATGATCTTCCGCACCTTGGCCAGGCTCACGGGCTCGACGCCGAGCTTCTCGCCGAGCTCCGCGCCGTACTGGAACGTGTAGAGCGTCGGCACCAGCCACGTCCCGCGCTGCTCCATCAGCGCCGCCCCCTCCTCGTCGAGCACCGTGCCGTGCTCGATCGAGTCGACGCCGGCGCGCACGGCCGCCTTGATCCCGGCCGTTCCCTCCGCGTGCACCATCACCTTGCGGCCGGCGCGGTGGGCGACCTCGACCGCCTTCGCCAGCTGCTCGTCGCTCAGCTCCTGGTTGTCGTAGTCGCTGAAGGGATCGAGGATGCCGCCGGTGCCCATCAGCTTGATCCAGTCGGCGCCGTACTTGAGGTCGCGGCGGACGACGGCGGCGATCCCGTCGACGGTGTCGGCGAGGTTGGGACGGACGGGGAGCGGCTGATCGGCGGCGAGCACGTTCGCGTCGCCGTGGCCGCCGGTGATCGACACGCAGCTGCCGGCGGCGAAGATGCGCGGGCCGGCGATGAGGCCGCGCGACACGCCGTCGCGCAGCGCGAACTGGCCGTAGGCGTTGTCGGTCTCGCAGGCGTCGCGGACCGTGGTGAAGCCGTGATCGAGGTACGTCCGCAGGTTGTGTACGCCCCAGACCACCCCTTCGGCCGACGACGTCCGCAGCGGGGCCGAGGCGGAGAAATTCTTCGGATCGGCGAGGAGGTGGTTGTGGCAGTCGATGAAGGCGGGGAGGACGGTGTAGCGCGTCAGATCGATCACCGCCGCGTCCGGCCACACCGCCTTCGCCCGCGCGAACGGCGCGACGGAGTCGATCTTGCCGCCGACGATGACGATGCCCTGGTCGGCGGCGTAGTTGCCGGCGGCGACGTCGAGCAGGCGCCCGGCGCGCACGATCGTACGGCGCTCCTCGGCCGCGACCGCGGGGAGGGCGAGCAGAAGAACGAGCAGCAGCGTTTTTCGCATCATGCGCTGCAGTTTCGCGCGGCCCCCCGCGCTCCGACTTGCGTTTTCTTGCCGACTCCGCAAGAAACTGCAAGCGGCGAATGCGCCGCGGCGCGTACAACGAAGGGCATGACGCGCGACCGCCTGCTGACGGCCGTCTGCTTCGCGGCCATCCACGTCGTCTGGGGGACGACGTACCTGGCCATCCACTACGCGGTGCAGACCATCCCGCCGCTGCTCACGGCGGGGCTGCGCCACACCCTCGGCGGCGCGGCGCTCTTCGCATTTTGTTGGGCGCGCGGACTGCGTCCGACCGCGGCGCAGTGGCGCGCCAGCGTCGTCGCCGGCATCCTCTTCTTCCTCATCGGCCACGGCTCGCTGCATTGGGCGGAGCTCTACGTCCCCACGGGCGCGGCGGCGCTCTTCGTGGCCACGGAGCCGGTGTGGGTGGCGCTGCTGAGCGCGCTGACCATGCGCGATGCGCGGCTGCCGCGCGCGGCCATCGCCGGCCTGGCCATCGGCATCGGCGGCGTCGGGGTTCTGGCCGGCGTCCCTCACGGCGGCGGCGTGCGCGAGCTCGTCGGCTCGCTCGCCATCGTCGCCGGGGCGATCTCGTGGTCGCTGGGAATCTTCTATTCGCGCTCGGCGCCGCTGCATCCGTCGACGCTCATGTCGGCGTCGATGTCGCTGCTCTGCGGCGGCGCGATGCTGGTGATCGCCTCGGCCGCCACCGGGAGTCTCGCCCACTTCGACCTCGCGCGCGTGAGCGCCGCGTCGGCGGCGGGGCTCGCGTACCTCGTCGTCTTCGGCTCGCTCACGTTCGCCGGCTACGCGTGGCTGCTGCCGCGCCGCTCGCCGGTGTTGATCGCCACACACACGTACACGAACCCGCTGATCGCGGTGCTGCTCGGCGCCGCGGTCGCCGGCGAGCGGCTGACCGCGCGCATGGCCGTGGCCGGCGCGGCCATCCTGCTGGCCATCGCGCTCGTGCGCCGCGAGGAGGAGAGGAGCTGGGAGCTCGAGGGCCAGATCAGCCGATGAGAAAATGGCGCGCGGAGGTGCGCGCATGCACATCGATTGCGAACAACATCACGCCAGCCTGGCGGTCAGCGACGTCGCCGCGGCGGTCGAGCTCTACACGAAGAAGTTCGGATTCCGGCTCGCGGCGCTGCTCGACGACCTCGCGAAGCACAAGCACATGAGCCTCAGCAGCTGTGTCGAGGAGATCCTTCTCCACACGAACGAGCCGCTCGGCGACGGGGTGGCCAGCCCGCATACGAAGCGGACGCTCGCCTACATCCAGGAGCTCAAGCGGAAGCACGGCATCGATTACGACTCGCACGCGAGCTATCGGTTCAGGGAGTGACGCCGGTGAATCTCACGGCACCGTTGCTTCGGCACTTTCTGGCGGCGCTCGCCTACCGCACACAAAAGGCGTTGCGCGGCGCGCCGCCGGCGTTCGGCGACTTTCGAGCGGCGCCCGGCGTCCGTACGCCGCGCGAGCTGGTTCAGCACATGACCGGCGTCCTCGGCTATGCGCGCACGTTCTTCGTGGGAGGAACGTTCGAGGCCGAACTGTTGCCGAGCCTCGCAGCGGAGGTCGCACGATTCCACGAAGTGATCGAGGGCCTCGGCCGTGCGATCGATACGGCGGAACCCAATGGCGTGACGCATGAGCAGTTGCTCCAAGGCCCGCTGGCCGATGCCATGACGCACGCCGGCCAGCTCGCGCTGCTTCGCCGGCTTGCCGGCTCCCCTGTTCCGGCGGAGAACTTTCTCAAAGCGGACGTACGCTCGGACAACCTCGGAGCGGATCAGGCCGAACCGCGCGTGCCTGGCCGCCGTGACGGCAAGTGGGATCCGCGGGGCGTCGTGAACGAGGAGTAACGGCTGATCGTGACGGTTAGAGACAAAACGTTTCAATCAGCCGACGTCGAGCTGCCCGCGCGCGTCGCTTCTTGGTGTTCCTTGCCGGGCGCCGCGGTGCGGCGCCCGGCGAGCGGAAACCTATCGAACGGCTACGCGAGAATCGACGGAGGTGTGGCGGCGGGCGCCGGGGGCGGTGTTGCGCCATTTTTGTGGCGCCGGCGGATCCCCTTGCGCATCTCCTCGATGTACGCCTTGAGTCCGGCGTTTTCCGGTGACTTCGCAAGGCGCTGCGCGAAGTGCAGCACGCGCAGTGTGGCCTGCCCGTTCTTGTAGCGCTGCAGGCGGATCGAGTAGTCGAGACCCGAGAGCGTGATCTTCATCTCGTCCCGGACCTCGGAGAGCGCCTT
>Ga0075425_100000703_pt1 | contig 31857 bp, 33 predicted proteins | sample SoiMethybrSBSTD4_FD_75300 | JGI IMG/M metagenome (GOLD analysis project Ga0075425, IMG submission 75300) | Bulk soil microbial communities from a Populus tree surrounding site in Tennessee, USA - Soil MetaG P. TD hybrid SBSTD4 | ecosystem: Environmental > Terrestrial > Soil > Tree plantation... | reverse complement strand
CAACGGGACCGCATCTTCGAGCTCTATCCGTTCGTCGACGTCGCTTTCGGGCCCGGGTCGATCTCGCATCTCCGCGACTGGGTCGGAGCAGGCGGCCACGGCGTGCCGCGCTCGCGCTTCGGAACGGGAGAAGAGCGCACGTTCGCCGCCGAGCTGCCGTCACTTCGCGAGCGGTCGTTCCAGGCGTGGGTGCAGGTCTCCATGGGGTGCAACTCGGTCTGCTCGTACTGCATCGTCCCGCGCGTCCGCGGCCGCGAGGTGAGCCGGCGGCCTGGGGAGATCCTCGCCGAGGTCACCGCACTCGCCCGCAACGGCGTCAAGGAGGTGACGCTCCTCGGGCAAAACGTCAACTCGTGGGGCCGTGACCTCCTACCAGAGGTCAAGACGGAGTTCGGCGAGCTCCTTCGCGCGGTCGACGCGGTGCCCGGGATCGAGCGGATCCGCTTCACGAGCCCGCACCCGAAGGACTTCCGCGCCCCCGTGATCGAGGCGATGGCGGAGTGCCCCGCCGTCTGCGAGCACGCCCACCTGCCGGTGCAGTCCGGCTCGAGCGCCGTGCTGAAGCGGATGCGGCGCACATACACGCGCGAGCGCTACCTGGCCCTCGTTGCCCGCATGCGCGACGCGATTCCGGACCTCGCGCTGACGACCGACATCATCGTCGGCTTCCCGGGCGAGTCGGAGGACGACTTCCGCGAGACGATCTCGCTCGCCGAGGAGGTTCGCTTCGACGGCGCGTTCACCTTCATCTACAGCCCCCGGTCAGGGACCGAGGCCGCGACGCGGCCCGACCAGGTTCCCGACGAGCTGAAGCACGACCGGCTCGAGCGGCTCGTCGACGTCGTCCAGCGGCTCGCCGCGGAGCGAAACGAGGAGCGGATCGGCACGGTCGAGGAAGTCCTCGTCGAGGGCCCGAGCCGGACGGACGGCGAGCTCCTGCGCGGCCGGACGCGCCGGAACACCACGGTGAACTTCGCCGGCTCGGCGCAGCCCGGCGACGTCGTCGACGTCCGCATCAGCGGATCCTCGTCGACGACCCTGCGGGGCGAGCAGGCACTCGTCGCCGCCGCGTAGTGCCCGAGCGGACGCTCGTCTGGGACGGCTGCGTCAACGTCCGCGACCTCGGCGGCTTGCCGACCGAGGACGGCGGGACGACGCGGTTCGGCGCCGTCGTGCGCGCCGACAACGTCACCCTCCTTTCCAATGAGGGCTGGGACGCGCTCGTACGCTACGGCGTCCGGCGGATCGTCGACCTGCGGCACGACGACGAGGCCGCAGCCGAGCCGGCGCATCGCGTCGGCGTCGACGTGGTTCACGCCCCGCTCATCGACGAGTCGGCGCGGTTCGACGAGCTCGACGAGCGCCTGGCTGGGATCACGGAGCCGGTCGCCTGGCGAAGAGCCAATTACCTCTTGGTGCTCGAATGGTTCCCGGAGAACTTCGCTCGTGCCGTTCGAGCCGTCGTCGGGACGCCCGAGGGCACGGTGCTCGTCCATTGCGCCGGCGGGGTCGATCGGACGGGTCTCGTCGTCGCGCTGCTGCTTCGCGTCGCGGGAGTGCCCGTCGAAGCGATTGCGGACGACTACGCCGAGAGCGAGGCGAACTGGGCGCCGTCGCGCGGCGAGTGGATCGCGGAAGCGTCCGATCCGGCCGAGCGCGCGAAGCGCACGCTTCTGACGGTGATGCCCGCGGCGGCGATGCATGAGGTTCTCGTCGAGCTCGAGGCTCGACACGGCAGCGCGGCGGATTACCTGATCGGCGGAGGCGTCTCCACGCAGGAGCTGGCGACAGCGCGCGCCAAGCTTCGCGCATGAGCGTGATCGCCATCTTCGGCCCGACGGCGTCCGGGAAGAGCGCGGTCGCCGAGGAGATCGCCGGGCGCCTCCCGGGTGAGGTCGTCTCGGCGGACTCGATGCAGGTGTACCGCGGACTTCCGATCCTGACGAACCAGGACCGGCACGCTCACCTCGTCGGGATCTGGCCGCTCGAACACGAGGCGTCGGTCGGCGAGTACGCGGAGCTCGCCCACGCGGCGATCGACGGGATCCTCGAGGCCGGGCGAACGCCGATCGTCGTAGGCGGGACCGGGCTCTACCTCCGAGCCGCCCTGGCCAACCTCGAGATCCCGCCGGTACCGCCGCCGGGTCTCCGCGAGCGCCTCGAGCGCCTCTATGACGACAAAGGCGGCGAGCGGGCGCTTGCGACGCTCGCAGAGCGCGACCCCGCCGCGGCGGCCGCGGTGCACGCGAACGACCGGCGACGGGTTGTTCGGGCGCTGGAACTTGCCGAGCTCGGCTCGTCGCTCCGCCGAACGGACAGCAAGCTGTGGACGGCCGAGACGCGTCACCCGACCGTCGTGTTCGGGCTCGACGTGCCCACGGACGAGCTTCACCGCCGGATCGAGCGACGGGCACGCGCGATCTTCGACCTCGGTGTCGAGGACGAGGTCAGGGAGGCTCTGAGCGGTCCGATCTCGGCGACGGCGCGTCACGTCTTCGGCCTCAGGGAGGTCGCCGAGCTGTCGCGTGAAGAGGCGGTTGGCGCGCTCGTCGCCATGACGCGTCGCTATGCGGCGTACCAGCGCAAGTGGATGCGCCGGATACCGGAGATCGTCATCGTGGACGCCAACCGGCCCGCCGCGGAGACCGCGGACGAGATGCTCACACTCGCGGCGACGCCGGCTGCGAGGCACGCGTGACCGAGCGCTGGAGCGCCCTCGGCAACGTCTACCTCGTCGAGGAACGACATGGCTCCGAAGGGCCCACCCGGGGTCTGACCCCCGACGAAGTCCGCGCGCTGTGCAGCGATGACGCGGACGGCGTCGTCGAGGTCGTTGCGTCCGAAAGAGACGAGGTCGACGTGGTCATCTGGAACCGAGACGGCTCGACGGCGGAGCTCTCCGGAAACGGCACGCGGATCGCTGCGCGCTGGCTCGCGAGTCGCACCGGCGCCGAGCGCGTGGTGGTGCGCACCGGCACGCGACGTGTCACGGCACGCATGCTCGCCGCGGACGACGTGGAGACGGCGATGGGCCCGGTCGAGGTGGCGCCGCCGCAGCTCGTCGCCGGCGTCGAGGTCGTTCGCGTCCGCGTCGGCAATCCGCACGCCGTCGTCCGCGCCGATCCAGGCGAACTCGAGCAGCTCGGCCCGCTCCTGGTGGACGATCCGGCGTTTCCGGAGGGAACGAACGTCGAGGTCGTCCGCGTCGACGCCTGCGGTGAGGTGACGGCGCGCGTCTGGGAGCGCGGCGTGGGGGAGACGGCGGCTTCGGGCACCGGGGCGATTGCGGCGGCGGCCGCAACGCACGATGCAGGCGAGGTGACCGTGCACTTTCCGGGCGGAGATCTGCTCGTGCGGCTGGACGGCGGTGTTGCGATCCTGACCGGCCCGGCCCGCCGCGAGGCCGACGTCGAGCGGTGACGGCGCGGTCGCGGTTCACGCTCGCACTGCAGCGATTCGTTCTGCGCACCGGACGTCGACCGCGCGGCCGGCAGCTGTGGCGCGGCCTCTCCCGCGCGGTCGCGAGCAGCGCCTGCGCCTTCCTCACGCAGGGAGAACGAGGCGCGTCGGTCTACGAGCGCGGGGGCTCCGCCGACGACTTCCTGCCCGGGATGTCGGACATCGACCTGGCGATCCTCGTCCCGGGCGATCCCGGGGCGCCGGGGGCGGCGCGGAGGCGCGTCACCGGACGCTGGGAGCGTCTCAGCCGCATCGCTGCGCTCCGGCTCGTCCTCGACTGGCCGCGCATCTACGAGGAGTCCGAGCTTGACGACGTCGCGGGCCAGTCGGTCTTCTCGCTAGGCCCCGGATCGACGCTGGACACCGACCGGCTGCTCGCGCGCCCGGGCCTCTACGGGTCGACCGCCGACTGGCGCCTGCTCTCCGGTCCCGAGCGCCGGCCGGCGGAGCAGCCGCGTGATCGGCAGGCGCAGCGCGTCGCCGCTTGGCTCGAGCTCGTGTACTGGTGGCGCTGGGTCTTCCCGACCTGCGCCGACCCCCGCGGCCCGCGCGCGGCCGACCTCTCAGTCAAGTTCGTCGCGGAGGCGGCGCGGATCTGGCTCTGGCTGGCGCGCGGCGAGCGGGCGACGAGCCGAGCGGAGGCGCTCAGGCGCGCGCTACGCGCGCTGCCCGAGGAAGAGCGCTTGCTGCGTGAGACGCTAGAGCTGCGACGTGCGCTCCCGGCGGCGGCTGAGGAGCCGCTCGCCGACGCTCTGCGCGCGCTCGTTCGCCTGTCCGAGCGGATTGCGGCCCTGATCACCGACGAGGTCGCGGAAGCAGGCGTTACCGAGGTCCGGCTGGCCGGCGCGGAGGGCGAGCTCGTGCTGCCGCGCGGGGGAGGGGGCGGGCCGCTCCTCCCGCTCGCCGACTGGCGTGGCGTGGTCGTCCCGTCCTTGCCCGACGAGTGCCTGGTGGCGGTGCCCGGCGACCCTGCCGACCCGGTCGCGATCGGCGACGCCGCGCGCGCCCGGCCCGCCGGCCCTTACCCGACGCTGCGAAGCAAGCGACTGCTCATCCTTCCGAGCGTTCCATGGTGGCGCAACCGCCTGCGTTCGGTGCAGTGCCCGGCGAGCGACCCGGTCTCCTTCGCGCTCCTCGACGGAGCGTCGACCGCGGCGTTTGCCGCCGTTCCCGGGTGGGCCGCCGGCGATTGGGCCGACCGGGCCGTGGCCGCGCACGTTGCATCGCTGGGGACGGGATCGGGCGAGCTCGACGGCCGAGCGCTCGGCAGGCTCTTCACGGCTGCGCGCGCCGCGCTGTTCCACGCCAGTCTCCATGCCGGGGAGCCGGCGTTGGCGCTCACCTTGGCCGAGACGGCCGAGCGCCTGGCGGCCTGCGCCGGGCACGGGCGTTCGCTGCTGGAGGACGCCGTCGATGCGTATCGCGGGTTCTGCGACGACGGACGCCGGCCGCCAGAGCGAACCGTTGCAGCGTTGCGCGAGCTCGTCCTCGGACTGCCGGCCTACGCCGAGAGCAGCGGGCGCAGCGCGGCCCAGTTGCGCTCGTGGTCGCGGCCGATCCAGTAGCGCCACACGTGAGCATGGCGCAACGCGGCGGCGGCGCAGGCCGCGCGTGTCGCGACGGTTCCGAGCTTGCCGCCGACGTCACGGAATCCCCGCTGCAGCACGAACTCCATTCCCTGGTAGATGCCGACACCGACCACCGCCTCGCGGAGCAGCGGGGCGAGTGCGGCACGTCGGGGGATCCGCTCGAGCCAGGCGGCATGACCGAGCGTGCGACAGCCGATGACGAGGTGTCGAAGGGGCCGCGCCTGCGGGTCGATGCGCTCGGAGAATGCGTCGATCTCGAGTGCGAGCTTGGGGTGGAACTCCATCCGCTCGAGGCGGCGCACGTGGTGGTCCGGCAGGAGGGCGGCGTCGGTCTCGTTGACGCCGATCCGGAGCGGAAACGGGTGGACGTCGCCGCGCCGGTCGATCAACGGGCTGTCCTCGGAGAGCAGGCGGCACCCGTCGTCCTGGAGGGCGCGCAAGGCAAGCGTGCTCTTCCCACCCCCGGACGGGAGCATCACCGCGACCGCGCCGTCCTTCCCGCTCAGCCCGAGGCCGTGGAGACGGACGAGCCCGAGCGAATCGAGGTGCTCGCCGATGCGGGAGAGGAGAAACAGATACGCGGCCTCGTGGACGAGCTGCGCGCTCTTGCCCTGAATCGTGATCCTGCCGCGGCGGCGGTCGAGAACCGAGACTGCGCGGCCGAAGTAGTCGACCACTGTCGTGTCGCCGTCGTGATAGACGACGTTCCGCGGGGTGACGAAGGCGGCCGGGAGCGCGCCGAACGAGTCGAAGTCGGGCGCACGTTGCTGGACGGTCACCTCGATCGAGCAGTCGACGGTATCCGACTCGTTCCGGAACCAGGCGAAGTCGCGGCCGAGGTCGTCCACGACGTCGGGCCAGTCACCCGCAATCCGGGCCCGCAGTCCGTAGACGTCGAGGAAGATCGTGGCGGACACGTTTAGCTTCCGGCCAGCGCTTCGATCTGGTCGAGAACCGAGCCTCTCGCGGCGATGACCTCCAACTCCCACTCGCGGGCCTCGTCGAGACGCTCGCGAACGGCCGTTTGCCGGCCGCTGAGCTCGTCGAGAGCCTTGACGACGTCGGCGGGGGTCACCGGTGCGCGCGGGGATGTCGCGAGCGGAATCGCCACGCCGAGCCGCCGGCAGCGCTCGGCCAGCCCCGGCTGGTCGGAGAAGAACGGGTACGAGATCATCGGCACGCCGCTGAAGATCGCCTCGTGCGTGGAGTTGAGCCCCTGGTGCGTAACGAAGACGTCTGCCTCGCTCAGGACACGCCACTGGTCGGCGTAATCGACCACCGCGACGTTCGGTCTCGTCAGCTCCGCAACGCGATCGGCGACGATGGGCGCCCGGCCGAGCGCGACGACTGCTCGCGCCCTCGGCATGCCGGCGAAGGCGTCGGCAATCGCGGACAGCGCGTCGAGCGCCTCTGCCGCCCAGTACCGCCAGACCACCGTGCCGAACGAGACGTACGCCTTGAGCTCGGCGGCCGGCTCGAACCACGGCCGGGCCCCGTTCCGGCGCCGCTCGGCGATCTCCGCGAGTGGCGGAAGCGAGCCGAAGAAGGCGATCGGCTCGAATGCGGCGCGCTCGTCCTCGGTGAGAAAGGCCGGAGGTTCGCAGTAGACGTTCAGGAACCGGCTGAGGCCCGAGATGTACGAGAAGGGGGACGCATCGCCGATCCCGTATCGGTCCCTGAGCGTCTCCACCGCCCGGTGGCAGCGAGGCGAGATCGAGACGCGTGGATCAACCTCCAGGTCGGCGAGAAACCGCTCCGGGTTCATGTTGTGACCGGCGCAGACGTTCACGTACGGGACTCCGAGCAACCGTGCGACCGCGTGCCCGACGACGGCGAACGTGTCGTAGACGACGAGCGACACGTCGAGCGCCGCCACGTCGCGGGCGACGTCGTCGCAGTGGAGACCCGCGAAGCTCACGAAGCGCGACGGGAAGGGCGCCGACTCGTTGTCCGCCGCCTCCAGCGTGTGCGTGCCGAAGAGGTCGACGAACCTGCCTCCCGCTCGCTCGACTCCGCTCGCGAAGCGGCGGTCGGTGAACACGTGCACGTCGAAGTCGCGTTGCGCCATGCCCGAGATGAGCGGTTGTAGCCGCTGGAAGTGGCCGGCCTCGGTCATGGCGAAGAAGGCCACGGCCGGCCCCGCTGCTCCCTCCCGACGCGCCATGGCGTAATCGCTGATACTAGTGCCCTGTCCGGGGAGTACGGGGACTCGTTCTCGCAGCGGCTCGCTCGTCGCCACCGGCTGTGGTGGGAGCCACCGGGACTCCGAGGAGGGCGCACGATGCGGGACGCCGCGCATCGTCTCGTCGAGCGGCGGGCATTTCGTAGCCGCGACGATCCGGACGACGTCTGGCGATGCTGCGCGGCCTGGCCGCGCACGCTGATGAACAAGTGGAACGGCCGCGAATTTGCGGCCCGGAACGGTTGCGAGCTTCCCGAGCTGTACTGGACGGGCTCCGATCACGAGCACGCGCCGCTCGAATCGCTTCCGGGCGCGTTCGTCATCCGCCCCGTCTTCGGCGCGATGAAGCGCGGCGTCGCCGTCGTCGCGGACGGCCGCGAGCTTCTGTACGGCGGCGACACGAGCCACGCTGCGCTCCGCGAGCGGATGCCGCGCTCGCGATTGGTGCGGCGGCCGGCTCCGGTCCTGATCGAGGAGTTCGTCCGCTCCGACGGACGCGGCGACGTACTGCCGCTCGAGTGCAAGTGCCACACGTTCGGCGACCATGTCGAGGCAGTCGAGCTGATCGAGCGGACGGCGGCCCTCGAGGGGCGGCATCGCTACTACACGGCCCGGTGGGAGCCGATCCCCGATGCGATCAACACGTACCTCGCGCCCGGCGAGCGGCTCCACGACCCGCCCGCGTGCCTCGGACCGATGCTGGATCTCGCCCGGGCGATCGGCGCGCAGCTTGGGACCTACATGCGCATCGACTTCTTCCTCGCGGGCGACCGGTGCCTCTTCAACGAGTTCTCGTCCGTGCCGTTGCTCGGGCAGAAGTACACGCCCTATTGCGACCGCGTCTGGGGGGAAGTTTGGACCGAGCGGCTCGGAGACGCCGTCTGACCCTCACCGGGCGACCCCAGCCGGCGCGCGATCTCGTCCTCCGACATGCCGTTGATCCAGGGGTACGTGGCGATCGAGACCCGTTCTCCGTTCACGGCGGCGAGCGTGATGCGGTCGCCGGCCTTGCCCGGCTCGGGCGGGGCGAGGCCCTCGTGGACGGAGCTGAAGCCGACGTCGTGGAGCGCTTGCACGAGGGAGCCGCGCGTGAAGCGGAACGCGAACGTGTTGTCGAGCGAGCGCAGGACGCGGCTCCGCCGCATGTCCGCCGGATCGTCGTCGCCGTGCTCCCGCCGGCGCTCGCCCCGGTAGGTGCGCCCGCGGTGCGAGACGTCAATCTCTCCCCGGAGGGCGATGAGCGTGTCGATGACGACGAGGCGCGTCGCAAGCTCCTGGATTCGCTCGAGCAAGCGGAAGACGTCCGGCGTGTCGAGGTGGTAGAGCAAGCCGAGGCAGAGGACCACGTCGAACTCGCCGTGGGTGTCGCGGTCGACGCCGCGCACGTCCTCCTGCCGGAAGGTGACGCTGTCGAGAGCGTGCCGGTCGGCGCACGCCGCGCCGAGCTCCATCCGCTCCGTACGGGCGTCGAGCGCGAGGACGCTCGCCCCGCGCAGGCCGGCCTCGATCGCGTAGACGCCTTCGCCGCAGCCGAGGTCGAGGATGCGCAGCTCGCTGAATGGCCGGCCGGCGAGATCCTGGGTGATCTGCATCACGCGCCGCACCTTGACGGCGTTCGCCTCGCCCACCTGGGGCGCCCCCCGGCCGGCCTCGAGGCCCTTGCGCGCAAAGAGCTCGAGCGCCTCGGTGTCGAGCTCCATCAGTACGTGCTGCGGCCGCCGCTGACGTCGTAGCACTGGCCGGTGACGAAGCTGGCGTCGTCCGAGCTCAGGAAGTGGACGACGGCGGCCACCTCGTCCGGCGTACCGACCCTGCCGATGGGGATGCGCTGCAGTGCGTAGTCGACAACCTGCGAAGGCAGGGTCTCCAGCATCCTCGTCCGGATCAGCGCAGGCGCGACGCAGTTGACGCGAATGTCGGGCGCGACTTCGCGCGCCAGTGCCTTCGTGAGCGCGATCACGCCGGCCTTCGCGACGGAGTAGGCGACCTGGTTCGGATTCCCTTCCTTGCCGGTGACCGACGCGAGGTTCACGATCGCGCCCCGGCTGACCGACCGCATTCCGGGCAGGACTGCGCGGCAGCAATAGAACACGCTGGTCAGGTCGGCGAGCATCGCCTCTTCCCAGTCGTCGTCGGAGAGTTCGGTCAGCGGTGCCGAGCGGCCTGCGATCCCGGCGTTGTTCACGAGGATGTCGGCCGCCTCACGCGCACCGAGCGTCTCGTTCAGGCCACCCGCGATCGACGGCGGGTCTCTGACGTCGACGTCGTACGCACGCGCCTCGCCGCCTTCCGCCTGCAGCGTCGCCACCGCCGTCGCGGCCGCGCCGGAGTCCTGGTCCCACACGGCGACGGTCGCACCCGCGCCGACGAGCCGGCGCGCGCACGCCAGCCCGATGCCCTGTGCGCCCCCGGTGACGATCGCCAGCCGGCCGTCGAGCCGGAGGAACCCGTTGGCCCCCTCCACACGCGCCACTCTAGCCCGGCACGAAGACGTGTTGCATCCGTGGCGCCCGAGGTGAGGGCGGGACGGTCTCGTCGAAGCCGGAGCAGGCGAGCACTTCGACGAGGTCGTCGTAGAAAAGCTCGGTGACGAGGCGGCCGCCCTGCAGCGTCTTTCGCTCGCGAACCCCGCGGTTCAGCACCTCGCCGTGATGCGCCTGGAAGAACTCGCGGTCGTAAACGTCAAGGACGAGCCGGCCGCCGGGCCGGAGCATCGTGGCAAGCTCGCCGAGCACCGCACACGGGACGTCGAGCACCGTCCCGTAGGCGGGCAGCGGGATCACACGGGCGAGGAAGGCGACCTCGGTTGCGAGTACGCGACGTCGGTTGTCAACCGCTGATCCCGTACTCGCGGAGGACCGCGTTCAGGCTCGTCCGGCGGTCTGTCGACTCGCCGCGCCGCCCGATGATCAACGCGCACGAGAGCTGGAACGTCCCGGACGGGAACTCGCGCGGCCGGGTCCCCGGCACGACGACGGACCGGGGAGGCACATGGCCGCGGTATTCGACCGGCTCGGGCCCGGTGACGTCGATGATCGGCACGGAGGCCGTGAGCGCCACGTTCGGCCCGAGCACCGCCTCCTCACCGATCACGACGCCCTCGGTGACGATGCAGCGCGAGCCGAGGAACGCCCCGTCTTCGACGATCACGGGGCGCGCCTGGAGCGGCTCGAGCACGCCCCCGATGCCGACGCCGCCCGCGACGTGGACGTCCGCGCCGATCTGCGCGCACGAGCCGACCGTGGCCCAGGTGTCGATCATCGTCCGCGGGCCCACCCACGCGCCGATGTTTACGTACCCGGGCATGAGGATCACGTCCTCGGACAGGAACGAGCCGTAGCGCGCGACACCGGGCGGAACGATGCGAACGCGCCCCGCAGGGTCGACCCGCTTGAGCGGGACCTTGTCGATGTACTCGAACGGACCAACCTCGATGGGCTCCATCCGGCGGAGGCGGAAGTAGAGAAGGACTGCCTTCTTCACCCACTCGTTCACGAGCCACTCGCCGCCGCGCCGTTCGGCGACCCGGACGCGGCCTTCGTCGAGCGCGCGAATCGTCTCCTCGACCGGCTCGAGCCCGTCTGCGGTGGGCGACTCCCACGCGGCCTCGACGAGGCGCTCGAGCTCGCCGCCGGTCACAGCACCCGGTCGAGGATCTCGACCGCGACGTCGCACTCCTCCTCGGGCGGGACGAGCGCGAAGCGGACGTAGCCCTCGCCGTGGCGTCCGAGGTGCGACCCGGGTGCGACCACGATCCCGTGCTCGAGCAGGCGGGCGGCGAAGCCCTCCGAGGTCTCGTCCTGAGGCACCTCCAGCCAGAGGTACATGGTCGCGGGCGCGCCGCGAAGCGCGAGGCCCTTGCGCGCGAAGAACTTCACGAACGGCTCGCGGCGCCGCCGGTACCGCTCGCGGTTGCGTTCGACGTGGGCCTCGTCTCCCCAGGCGACGATCGACGCGCGCTGGACGAAGAGCTGCGGCGCCGTTCCGACCGTCGGCCTGAACTTCTTCAGCGCCTCGATCGCCCGTTCGTCGCCGGCGACGAACCCGGAGCGGTAGCCGGTCATGGAGGACCGCTTGCTGAGCGTGTTGAAGACGACGACGTTCTCGGCGCCTGCCTCGAGGGCGGAGTGGGGAGGAGACTCGAACCACAGCTCCGAGTACGCCTCGTCCGAGCAGAGATAGAAGTCGTGCTCACGGGCGAGTTCGGCCAGCCGACCGAGGAACTCCGGGGAAGCCGTCGCCGTCGTCGGGTTGTTCGGGTAGTTCACCCAGACCACGGCCGATCGCCGCCAGACATCGGGCTCGATCGCGTCCAGATCGGGGAGGAAGCCGGCGTGCGCGAGGAGCGGCATCGTCTCCACGATGGCGCCGGCGAACTGGGCGCCGCGCTCGTACACCGGGTAGCCGGGATCGGGGACGAGAACGAGGTCTTTTCCGGCAGCGCGGTCGACTGCTATCTGAGCAAAACTAAAGATTGCCTCCTTGCTCCCGAGCGTCGGGACGACCGCCCGGTCCGGGTCGATCGAGACGCCGAAACGCCGGCTCAGCCACCCCGCGATCGCCTGCCGCAGCTCCGGGAGGCCCTGGGCGGCCGGGTAGCCGGACGCGGCCTCGAGCGCCTCCGCGAGCGCCCGTCGGATCGGCTCCTCCGGGACGCCCCTCGGGTCGCCCATGCCGAAGTCGATGATCCGGACGCCCTCCGCGGCCTTGCGGTGCTTGGCCTCTTCCAGGCGGACGAACGGGTAGGTGCTCTGCTCGGCAAGCACGGGCGAAAGCGGCACATACGCAGGCTATAGCTCCTGTCGCCTTCGGCTCGGTCGCTTTGAGTTGACGCGCGGCACTACGGCGGGCAGAGCCCGCCTTCCTGGGCGGTTACGCGCGCATAAATCTCTGCAGCGCCCGAAACGTCCGCTCCAGCTCCGGCGCCGAGACCTGCTCGTCGCGGGTGTGCGCGTACCGCGTTGCGCCGGGGCCGAGGTTGATCGCGTCCAGGCCGTGCCCGGAGAACTCTGCGACCGGTGTCCAGGCCTGCTTCGGCTCGAGCGCGAAGTTGCCGGCGTCGCGCAGCCGCCTCAGCAGCGGCGTGTCGGTCACGACCCGCGCCGGCGGCGAGTTGCCCCGCACCTCGAACGGGCGGCCGAGAAGCTCCTGCAGGCGCGCCTGCGCGTCTTCCTCGCTGCGATCGGGCGCGTAGCGGAAGTTGAGCGTGCACGTCGCCCGATCGGGGATCACGTTCGTCGCGAGGCCACCTTCGATGCCCGTGACGCTCAGCACCTCGCGGAAGAGGAGGCCCTCGATCTCGACGTCGCGCGGAGGCAGCCGAACGATCGGCTCGAGCGCCTCCACGGCGAGAGTAATCGCATTCTCACCCAGCCACGGGCGCGCGGAGTGCGCGCTCAGTCCCTCGAAGACCAGCTCGGCGTTCAGGTTGCCGAGGCACCCGCTCTGGATCGTGTTGTCGGTCGGCTCGAGCATGACGACCAGTTCGGCGTCGTCCAGCAGGCCGGTCGCCAGAACGTCGGGGAGCGCGCTCTCCCCGGCCGGCAGCTCCTCCCGTGGGAAGAAGAGGAAGGCGAGGTCCACGGCGAGCTCCGGCCGTGCGTCGGTCACCCAGCGGGCGAGCTCGATCATCACCGCAAGCCCGCCCTTCATGTCGCTCGCGCCGAGCCCGTACACGACGCCGTTCTCGATCTTCCCCGGCAGGTTCCGGTTCTCGGGAACGGTGTCGAGGTGTCCCGCAAGGATGACCAGCGGACGCCCGGTTCGGGCGGTTGCGAACAGGAGCGTCGCCTCGCTCCGGTAGGCGGCGTCGAGCGGCACGGTGGCCGCGACCAGCTCGGCAATCTCCTGCTCCTTCCGGCTCTCGGAGGGTGTGTCGACGAGCGCGAGGGTCGTTGCTGCCAGCCTCTCCGCGAGGCCGTCGTCGCGCGTCAGCACAGGCCGCAGCTTACGCTGCGCGGCATGCCCGAGCCGCGGACTCGGCGGCTGTCCGTCGCGAACGACGAGTTCCAGCTGGCGGCGAGCCTGCTGACGAACCGCCGGCAGCGCACGCGCCAGCGACGGTTCGTCGTGCAGGGTGTTCGCGGGATCAGCGTTGCCGTCGAGCAGGGTTGGCCCATCGAGTCGCTCTGGTATCCGGCCGGCGGGCGGCTGTCCGACTGGGCGCGAGGGCTCCTCGAGAGCAAGGTCGCCGGCATCCACTACGAGGTGGAGCCGGCTCTGCTGGCGCAGCTGAGCGAGAAGGAAGATCCGGCGGAGCTGGTTGCAATCGCGGAGATCCCGCCCGACGACCTCGATCGCATTCCGCTCCGCGACGACGCGCTGATCCTCGCGTTCGATCGGCCCACAGGACCGGGGAACCTCGGGTCGGTGATCCGCTCCGCGCAGGCGCTCGGCGCCCACGGCCTCGTGATCACCGGTCACGCGGTCGACGTCTATGAGCCACAGACCGTGCGGGCATCCGTTGGCGCGCTGTTCGCGCTCCCGGTCGTCCGGGCGGGCTCGATGGAGGAGGTGCAAGCGTGGCTCGCCCGAGTCCGCGACGATCTCCCGCGCCTGCACGTGGTCGGCACGAGCGCGAAGGGCGATACGGCAGTCGCCGCCGTCGACTTCACCCGACCTGCTGTAGTCGCAATAGGCAACGAGACGCGAGGGCTGAGCGTCACCTGGAGGGAGTTGTGCGATGACCTGGCGGTCATTCCGATGGCCTTCGAGACAACCTCGCTAAATGTCGCCGCCGCCGCGGCGATCGTCCTCTACGAGTGCCGCCGCCAGCGCGACACGGGCGTTCCGAAACCGCCCGGCGAGCGGGCATAATCTCCTTCGTGTCTCCTCGCAGGCTCGATCCCGCTCCCGGCGTGGACCGGGAGCGCGGATTCCTGATCGCGGTGCTGCCCCCGGGCGAGGACGGCGGCGACGAGCTGTCCGAGCTGCGGGAGCTGAGCCGCGCCGCGTCGGTCGAGCCGATCGGCGAGCGAGTCCAGCATCGCAGGCGACCGGATCCGCGCACCTACCTCGGAAAGGGCAAGCTGGAAGAGCTGAAAGAGGCGTACCGCGAGGCGAGCGCCGAGGTCGTCATCGTCGACCACGAGCTCACGCCACCGCAGCAGCGGCGGATCGAGGACGCGCTGACGGCGCGCGTCGTCGACCGAACGCAGCTGATCCTCGACATCTTCGCCGAGCACGCCAGAAGTCGTGAGGGCAAGCTCCAGGTCGAGCTGGCGCAGCTCGAGTACAACCTGCCGCGGATGCGCGGCATGTGGCAGCACCTCGAACGGCTCGCCGGCGGCGGCGGCACTCGTCAGCTCGGCGGCGGTGTGGGGACCCGAGGGCCGGGCGAAACGCAGCTGGAGACCGACCGGCGGCTTGCGAGGCGGCGGATCACGCTGCTCCAGAAGCGGCTGGGCGACCTGTCCCGGGAGCGCGAGACGCGCAGGCGGGAACGGGTCCGCTCCGAGATGCCGACCGTGGCGCTGGCCGGCTACACGAACGTCGGCAAGTCGACGCTTTTGAACGCACTCACGGACGCGGACGTGTCCGTGAACGACCGGCTGTTCGAGACGCTCGACCCGACCACGCGCTCTTTCGAGCACGACGGCCGGACCTATCTCGTCACCGACACCGTCGGTTTCATCCGGCGATTGCCGCACCAGCTCGTCGAGGGCTTCGCGTCGACCCTGGAGGAGACGCTGGTCGCCGACCTCGTGCTTCACGTCGTCGATGCCTCGGCGCCGGAGGGGCGCGTCGACGAGATGGTGGCGGCGGTCGAGGCTGTTCTCCACGAGATCGGCGCCGACGAGCTCCCGATCGAGCTGGTACTGAACAAGATCGATGGCGTCGACCAGCTCGGGCGGCGGAGGCTCACATCGCGGTTCCCGGGGTCGCTTCAGGTCTCGGCACGCACCGGCGAGGGTCTGGACGCCCTGCGCGAGCGCATCGCCGGGTGCTTCGCCGAGCGGTTCGAGCCCGTGCGGCTCCTTGTCCCGTACGACGAGGGCAGCGCCCTGGCGCGGCTCTACGAGCTGGGCGCCCCGATCGACGAGCGGATCGACCGGCCAGACGGCGTGCTCGTCCGGGCACGTCTCCCGCGACGGGAGCTGCGCCGGTTTGCGCCCTACCTCGTCCGCGAGGCGAGAGAGGCGCCCGCCGCCTCTTGATCCGCCTCGCCGTCCGGCGGCTGCACGACGATGCCGTCCTGCCCGAGCGTGCGTACGAGCATGACGCCGGGCTCGATCTCGTCGCGGCCGAGCGGCGAGAGCTTCTGCCGGGAGAGCGCGGAGTGGTGGGGACCGGTCTCGCCGTGGCAATTCCCGAGGGGTACGCGGGATTCGTCCAGCCGCGCTCCGGCCTCGCCGCCGAGCACGGCATCGCCGTCGTCAACGCGCCGGGGCTCGTCGACGCGGGCTACCGCGGCGAGATCCGCGTCATCCTGCTCAACACCGACCAGAAGCGGCCGTTCATGGTCGAGCCCGGGATGCGGATCGCCCAGCTCGTCGTTCTCGCCGTCCCGGACGTGGAGGTCGCGGAGGTCGAGGAGCTGCCGGAGACCGAGCGGGGCGTGCGCGGCTTCGGCTCGTCGCGGGTGTGATGGGCGTCGAGCCTCGGATACGGGTCTCGGCCATCCTCCGCTGGCAGAACCGCGTTCTCCTCTGCCGGCACGAGAAGCCGGGGAAGGAGTACTGGCTGCTGCCCGGGGGCGGCGTCAACTCCGGGGAGTCGCTGGCCGACGCGCTCCACCGGGAGCTCGAGGAGGAGATCGGGATCGAGGACGAGCTTCCGGTCGAGGGGCCGGTGGCGATCGTCGACTCGATCTCGCCGATCAAGAGCTTCGCCCAGAAGCACGTCGTCCACATCATCTTCGCCGGCGACCTGGGCCGGCGCTCGCTGGAGGCGGTCACGTCGCAGGACGCCGCCGTCCGCGGTCACCGGCTGTTCGCGCCCGAGGAGCTGACGGACATCCCGCTGCACCCGCCGATCCAGCGCTTCCTGACTCGCTGGCAGCCGGGTGATCCGGCGGTTTATCTGGGCGCGCTCTGGGCGCCCTGAGGGGGCTACGCCGCGGTTGCGAGCGCGGCCAGCAGCTTGAGGCAGTGGCGGCGCTCCTGCGGCGCGCGGACGGCCGGGAGCGCGCGCTCCTCGAACTCGTCGTTCGGGGTGAAGTGCTCGTACCACGAGACGCGGCCGTGGCTCAGCCCGGCGAGCGTCCCCTCGGCCAGCTCGCGCTTCGCGAGCGGCACGCGGGCGTAGCTCTCGACCAGCTCTAGCGCGTGCTCGGTGGACGCGAAGAACGTGGCGCCCTCGCCTTCGCCGACCCAGAGCGGGCGGCCGGTGCCGCGCGCGCAGAAGAGCACGCCGTCGCGGCGCTCGTCGAGCCAGGCGGTCGCCATCGAGCCCCGCAGCTCCTCCAGCACCTCGGCCCCGTCCCTGTGACCGGCGAGCGCGAAGATCGCCTCGGAGTCGACGGTCATGTCCTGGCGGGCGCGCCGGAGGCCGTACGAGGCGAGCACCTCGTCGTCGTTGAAGATGATGCCGTTGTGGACGCCGACGATCGGGCCGTGCCGGATCGGATGGTTGTTCGACTCGATCTCCGGATGGCCCTTCGTGTAGTCGCGGACGTGGAGGAGCACCTCGGTCGCGTCCGTCGCGATCTCGACGCGATCGAGGAGCCGGCTTGCGCCGGAGCGCTGCTTGTGGACGACCACGTCGCCCCCCGGTGACCGGAATGCATACCCAGCCGCGTCCGCGCCGCGCTCCGCGATCCCCGCCAGCAGCGCTTGCGCTGCGAGCGTGCGCTCGACGGCGCTATCTGGACTCAGGCTGTATCCGGCTATTCCACACATATCATGATCGGACCCGCACCCCTCGAGTTTGTAACACCCTTGGGTTCCTCTAACCTCTGACGCTCAGCGTAAAACCTGGTTAGTGATGAATGTGTATGTGACATGTAAAGATCGTTCGCCGCTTCCAGTTCAGACTCCTCCGCGCGCGATTCATTCCCAGACATCCTCGCGTGCGGTCCTGACGGAGCCCCGCTCCTAGAGCGTGGAGACGTAGCGCCGGACGTCGGAGCGCGAGCGCAGATGGCGGACGACGGCGCGACCGTTCAGGCCGTCGAGCATCTGCAGGACCTGCGGACGGTCGTCACGGGAGTAGCGCCAGATCCATCGAAGGAAGTCGAGGTCGAACCCCTCGGAGCAGTCTTCGGCGAGATCCGAGCGCCGGCGGCGCCGATCCCGAACCAGCCGCCAGAGCGCGCGCCTGAAGCACGTCGTCCGCGGGAGGTCGAGGAAGATCACCGTGTCCACGCGGTCGAATCGAGGCGCGTCCTGCTCCGCCGACAGGAAGTTGCCGTCGAGGATCCACCGCTCGCCTGCGATGGCGGCCCCGAGATCGCGAAGGAACTCCTCCGGCGGCGCCGGTGTCCAGCCGCGCCGCCAGAACAGGACGTCGAGGTGGATGACGGGCAGCCCGGTCCGGCGAGCGATCTCGCGCGCAAGCTCGCTCTTGCCGGCTCCGCCGTTGCCGAGGATCGCGACCCGCTGCACTGCCGCAGCGTATGTCCTTCCTGCCGGCCGGAGGCCGACGCGCGGGGCTACCTCGGGACGGCCATCATCTCGTGAAGCGCGGAGAGCCGGCGTAGCGTCTCCAGCTCGATCTGACGGACGCGTTCGCGCGTGAGGCCGAGCTTCCGGCCGATCGCCTCGAGCGTCTCCGGCTTCTCGGCGCCGTCCAGCCCGTACCGGAGCACGATTACCTGGCGCTCGCGGGAGGGGAGGGAGCTGAGCACCTTCCGGACGGCGTCCCGCCGGAGCAGCACCTCCACCTCCTCCTCGGGCGGCGGGTCGTCGCCCGCCACGAAGTCGCCGAGAACCGCGTCCTCCTCGTCCCCGATCGGCTGGTCGAGGCTCATCGACGCGCGTGCTGCGGCGCGAACCTCCTTCGCCTGGTCGAGCGGCAGGTTCGCCTCCTCGGCGATCTCCGCGAGCGTTGGCTCGCGTCCGAGCTGCGTCCACAGGAGGCGCTCGGCACGGTTCATCTTCTGCATCCGCTCGACGATGTGAACGGGCATGCGGATCGTGCGCGCCTTGTCGGCAAGCGCACGGGCGACCGCCTGGCGGATCCACCAGGTTGCGTAGGTGGAGAACTTGTAGCCGCGGCGCCAGTCGAACTTCTCGACGCCGCGGATCAGCCCCAGCGTCCCCTCCTGGATCAAATCCAGGAAGGGGAGCCCCTGGTTGCGGTAATGCTTCGCGATGGAGACGACCAGGCGAAGGTTCGACTGGATCATCTGCTGCTTCGCTGCCATGTCGCCCCGCTCGACGCGCTTCGCGAGCTCGACCTCCTGCGCCGCGGTGAGCAGCCGGTGCCGCCCTGCCTCGCGCAGGAAGAGCTGCAGCGCGTCGGTCGTCGTCTCCTCCGGCACTGGCACCGGCAGCGGCGGAGGAGTCTCCTCGACGGCGCTCGGCACCTCGACGACGTCGATCCCGCGCTGCTCGAGCTCGCCGCGCAGCATTTCGTGCTCGAGCTCGTCGAGCGAGTGGACGTCGACGAGCTCCGCGAGCTCCGTCGTTCGGACCGTGCCGCTCTGGTCAGCCTGCTCGAGGAGCTGCTGGACGTCCTCATGCTCGAGCAGCTGGTCGAGGATAGGGGCCGTCATGCCGACGCCCTTTTCCTTCCAGAAGAACCGACTCCCGAAACTCCGATCCGCAGTCCAGTCCGCACCGGAACCCCCCTCGTCGTGATCGCCGGAAGGGGGCATCCTCGCGGTGACGCGAGGCGGAGTCAAGCCCCAATGACATTTTCTAACCCGACTGGGGGCCGCCGTGCGTGCGAGACTGCGGTTTCGATGGGGTTGAGGCTTCTGTGCGCGCTGGCGATTGCCGGCGCGGTGATGACGATCGGACCGGCGGCTTCGGGCCGGACGGGCGCGTCTGGACGCGCCGTCGTCTCACCGGCCGTCTATCGCGTGCTCGCGCGGGGGGTTCACCCGCGCGTCGTCGTCGCGCTGCGCGCGACCGTGCACGGGCGACGGCTGGCTTCGACGCACGCCGTCGTCACGGCCGTTCAGCGTCGGGTGCTCTCGCGCGCCGGACGCGGCCTGGCGCTCTCCCGCCGCTATCGGACGATCCCGGCGCTCGCCGGGAGGATCGACCGAGCGGCGTTACGACACCTAGCGTCCTCGCCGGCCGTGGCCGCCGTCTCTCTCGATCGGCGCGTCCACGCCGACCTCGAGCAGAGCGTGAAGATGATCCATGCGGACGTGGCGCACCAGAACGGCGAGACGGGTAGCGGCGTCACGGTCGCGATCCTCGACACCGGCGTCGATACCGACCATCCAGAGCTCGCGAACAGCATCGTCGGCCAGGCGTGCTTCGTCTCCATCGAACAGAACGGTCACAGCGGCTGCCCAGGAGGCGGCAGCACGGCGTTCGGTTCCGGCGCAGCGGAGGACGACGAGGGGCACGGCACCGCCGCTGCGGGCGTGATCACCGCGAACGGGGCCAACGGTCGTTCACCTGGGGTGGCGCCGGACGCGAAGATCGTCGCGGTCAAGGTGCTGGCGCAGGACGGAAGCGGCTACAGCTCGGACATCCTGGCCGGGCTCGACTGGGTGATGAACAGCAACCCGACCGTCAGGCTCGTCAACCTCAGCCTCGGCTCGGACACGCTCTACAGCTCGACCTGCGACACGAGCGACGCCAACGCCCGCGCTGACGCTTCGGCGGTCACCGCGCTGCGCCAGCGCGGCGTGCTCGTCTTCGCCGCGTCGGGGAACGATGCGAAGTCGACCGAGATCGAGGAACCCGCCTGCTTGACAGCGGTCGTCGCGGTCGGCGCCGTCTATGCCGGCATCTACGGAGAGGTCGACTGGGAGGGATGCAAGGATCCACTGACCGCGGCCGACCAGGTCACGTGCTTCAGCAACGCCTCCTCGAAGCTCGACGTCCTCGCGCCGGGCGCCGTCATCGACGAGGTTCCGGCGCGCGGCGGCGGCTACGACGAGTTCGACGGGACGTCCGCTGCCACGCCGCACGCCGTCGGCGTCGCCGCGCTGTTACTCCAGAAACGACCTGACCTGACGCCCCAGCAGATCATCGATGCGCTGAAGGCAGGCCCGAAGGTGGCTGACGCGCGCACCGGCAGCCAGTTTCCCCGGGTGGACGCGGAGGACGCGCTCAAGGCGATCCAGAGCGTTGGCTCGCAGCCCGGTCCCACCTATTTGCCGGACGACGACGTCACGTATGCCGAGCCGACCGGCGACGCGTCGAGCGGCCCCGATCTCGGCAACGTGAGCGTGAAGAGCAGCCAGGGCATCCTGACGTTCACCGTCCGCGCCCCGAACCGCTCCTCCCTCGGGCCCGGCGAGATGATCCAGGTGCGGATCGACCGGGACGCCAACGCCGCGACCGGCACCGTCGGCTTCGACGACGACCTCGTCTTCGACAAGGACGGCGTCGCGCTCGACCGCTGGTCCGGCTCGGCCTGGACTCCTGTCCGTCCGCTGTCGTCGCTCGGCAGCTCGGCGGGGGCGTTCGTCGTCTCGGTCAGTCAGGGTGAGCTCGGCATCACCGGAAACTTCCGCTTCCAGATTGCGACCACGGCTGACGTGGCCCCGGGCGGCGGCCACTGGACGTTTCCGGCGTTTCTCGTCAGCGTGAAGAAGACCGGGAGTGGCTCCGTAGCCGGCGGCGGAATCGACTGCGGCGGCGTCTGCTCGGCGGCCTTCGGACGTGGGGACTCCGTCGCGCTGAGGGCGACACCGGCGTCGGGTTGGGTGTTCGCCGGCTGGGGCGGCGCGTGCAGCGGCACCGGCGCGTGCGCCCTCACCGTCTCGGGCCCGCTCAATGTCCAGGCACGGTTCGAGGCCTTGCGCCGACTCACCGTGTCCATTCAGGGCCAGGGGAAGGGGAGCGTCAAGAGCACACCCGGCGGCATCGACTGCGGATCGAAGTGCGAAGCGGAATTCGCCGGCGGAACGAAGGTGACGCTGACGGCGAGCGCTGCGAAGGGATCGCGGTTCCGGGAGTGGAGCGGAGCGTGCTCGGGCGACGGCGGGTGCGCCGTTCAGCTGCAGAACGCGACCTCGGTCGCCGCGAGCTTCGCCGATGTGGCCGTTCCTGTAGCACGCGCCCTGCCGTCGGCAGGCAAGCGCGGCGCGAAGGCGCAGCTCCGCTTCCGTCTGAGCGACAACAGCGGGCGCGCCGGCGCGACCGTCACCGTCCTGCGCGGCACGCGAACCCTCGTGACGCTGCGCCGCCGGGTCGCGCAGGTCGGCGGCGTCGCCGACGTCACGTGGCGGGTGCCGCGGAGCGCGCGCGGGTCGCTCCGGTTCTGCGTCAGGCCGGTCGATGGCTCCGGCCACGCCGGCAAGCGGACGTGCGCCGCCCTCCGGGTGCGCTGATCCGGCTACGCCGGGAACGACGACGGGTCGGATACGGCTCGCTGCCACAGCTCCTCGTCGACGTTGCGTCCGGAGATGAGCAGGACGATCCGGCCCGAGACGTCGTGCAGCTGGCGGAGCGCGGCCAGCGGCGCCGCGGCGCCGGCCTCAACGCGAATCCCGGCGCGCGCGAGATCGCCTATCGCCTCGGCGAGCTCCCGCTCGGAGACGCGCAGCATCCGATCTGCGGCGGCGCGGAGCGCCTCGACCGCCGCGGGAATCGCCACGCGGACGGCGAGCCCGTCGGCGATCGTGTTCGAGGCCTGGCCGGCGACGGGGCGTCCAGCCTCCCAGCTGTCCGCCATGACCGGGGCCTCCTTGGCCACGACCCCGACCCGCACGGCCGCGGGGAAGTGCCGCCCGATCGCGCGGCCGAGGCCCGCGAGCAGCGCGCCGTTGCCGACCGGCACCACGACCGCGCCCGGCGCGGACGTGAGCTGCTCGGCGAGCTCGTCGCCGATCGCCTCGTACGCCCGGTACTGAAGCGGCTCGGCGCCGTCCTCGAAGAACGGCAGGCCCCAGAGCCCGGCGTCGGCGCGCGCCCGCTCCTTGGCGTCGTCGAGGTCGCCGTCGACGAAGCGGACTTCCGCCGCCATGCGGCGCAGAAGCTCGACCTTCGCGGCGCTCGCCCCTTCCGGCGCGTAGACGATCGCGCGAACGTTCGCCTGCCCGCAGGCCCAGGCTGTGGCGACGCCGTGGTTCCCCGTCGAGGCCGTCACGACCGCCGGGGCGCCGCCTCGTGCGTACTCCTCGACGACGGGCAGCGCAGCGCGCCACTTGAACGCACCCAGCTCGTGCTGATCCTCGCGTTTCAGCCAGACGTCACGGCTTGGGACGAGGTCGTCGGGTGCACGCTCGAGCGGCGTCGCCACACCTCGACGATACGCCCTCTCGGCGGCCGCCTCAGACGAGCCAGCCGATCAACAGGCCGAGCACGACGCCGAGGACGCCGGCGACGAGCGCGACCAGCGGCCAGCGACGGCCGAGTCGGCCACGGGCCTCGACCGCCCCGTTCATCGCGTGCGCCTGCTTCTCCTGCTGTGCGTCCACGAGCCCGTTTTCGCCGGACGGGCGGCCCCGAAACGCCGCGCGGCCCTCAGTACCGGTCGAGCTCGACGAGGCGCTCGTCGCTGATGCCGAAGTAATGGGCGATCTCGTGCAACACGACGCGGCGAACCTGGCGGCGCAGGAGATCGGGATCGTGGCCGTACAGGCGCTCGAGCGGCCCGCTGTAGATCGTGATCTGGTCGGGCGAGACGCCGGCGTAGCCGCTCGTCCTGCCGGTCAGCGGGATGCCCTGGTAAAGGCCGAGGAGCGGCTGGCCGGGCGGTGGTTCCCGCTGCACGATGAACGCGACGTTTTCCACCGCGTCGTGGAGCTCCTGCGGGAGCTCGGCGATCGCATCCTCGATCAGCTCTGCGAAGTTAATTTCCTGGGTCGCCACCCTCACGAGCCTAGCGCGCGGGCCCGTAAGCTCCTCACGCTCGCAAAATGAAACCGAGGTGCACTTCGTGAATACAAGACATCCCGTCGTGGTCGGACTCGCGATCGTCCTGGGCGTCGCGTTCATCGCGCTCGCCGTTGTCTACTGGGCGGAGCCCGCCGGCTCGCTGCCGTCCTGGATCCCCGGTCACGAGAGCGGATCCGGGCACCACCACGTCAAGCACGGCATCGCCGCATTCCTCGTTGGCCTGGCACTTCTCGTGTTCGCCTGGTTCCAGACCGGGCGGCGGAAGCCGACGGCGGCGTGATCCTCGCCTCGCTGATCACCTACCCGCAGGCGATCATCCTCGGGTTACTTCAGGGGGTTACCGAGCTGTTCCCGATCTCCAGCCTCGGCCACAGCGTCATCCTGCCGCGCCTCTTCGGCTGGAACATCCACCAGAACGATCCCTACTTCATCACGTTCCTCGTCGCGACCCACCTCGCGACTGCCCTCGTTCTGCTCGGGTTCTTCTGGCGTGACTGGGTGCGCATCGTGAAGGGCCTCTGGCGCAGCCTTCGTGACCGCGGCATCGCCGAGGACGACGCGGACGCGAAGCTCGCCTGGCTTCTCGTCGTGGGCACAATTCCGGCCGGAATCCTCGGTTTGCTGCTCGAGCACGCGCTCCGCGACGTCTTCGCGTCCGCGAGCTCGGCGGCGTTCTTCCTGATGCTGAACGGCGTGCTGCTCTTCGGCGCCGAGGCGCTGCGGCGACGCGCGCCGCAGACCGACGCCGACGACGACACCCGGATCGCGAAGCAGGTCGGGTTCCCGCAGTCGTTCCTCGTCGGCGCCGCGCAGGCACTGGCGTTGATTCCCGGGTTTTCGCGGTCCGGCGCGACGATGGCGGGCGGCCTGCTCGCGGGCCTCTCGCACAAGGACGCGGCGCGCTTCGCGTTCCTCCTTGCGACCCCGATCATCGGCGCGGCCGCGGTCCTGAAACTCCCCGAGCTGTTCGGCTCGCAGGGCAACGGGATCCGCGGCCAGGCACTTGTCGCCTCGCTGTGCTCTGCGGGCTCCGCGTACCTCGCGGTGCGCTTTCTGATGCGTTACTTCGAGACGCGGACGCTTATCCCCTTCGCGATCTGGTGCCTCGCCTTCGGCGCCGCGTGCAGCGTCTACTTCGCGGTGCAGTAGGCGGGCAGCCGCTCGCTATCCGCCGTCGTCCTCCCCGTCCCCGCCGCCGTCGCCGTCGTCGCCCGGGAACGGGTTCGTATCCGGCTTGGGGCGCAGGAGCGCGGCGTACGGGATCCCGCTCGTGGGATCGGTGTACACGACGCGGTACAGAAGCGGCTGAGCCGGCGACCGGTCGACGAGCGAGAACGAGCCGTTCCGGATCGTGGCCTGGCCGACCGCCCGGCGGGTGGAGCCGAGCCGCTCGCGATACACGGTCACCCTGCCGCCGTTGACCCCCCCAACCTCGCCGCTGACGGCCACGCCGCCGTCACCCCGAGGCGTCGCGTGGATGGTCACGTGCTTCGTGAGCCCTGAGCGAGCGCGGAACCAGGCCAGGCCGTTGGGCCGCTCGAGGAGCACGTCGCGGCTGCTTTTCCCGCCGGCGGCGAGGCCCGCGATCCAGCCGTCCAGCTCGACGTGGGTCGTGCGGCTGACGACCGCCCCGGCCCAGACCCGGTGGTCGCCGGTCAGGCCGAAATCGCCCTCGCCAACCCATTCGTTGGCTGCGATCTCCGGCCCGGAGGACGGAAGCGCCAGCGCCGTGGTCAGGGCGCGATTGAGCACGAACTCGGATCTCGCTGCCTCGGCTGCGCGCACGGCGAGCGTCACCGGCGTCGCATCGAAGCCGACGATCGATTCGGTCCAGGCCGCATAGACGGTTCCAGCCGCGTTGTGGGCGGCGAGGACAGGACCGATCGGGAAGTCGCCGCGGCCCGCGTCGATGAAGAGTCCCGTCCACGTCTTCTTGTCCGGGTACCACTCGATCGTCCCGACGACCGTCTGATAGCCGTACGACTCGATCACGTGCACCCGGCCCTTCGAGAACACGGGTGCGGCCGGCGGCGGCACTTCGCTTTGCGGGAAGCCTTCGGCCGTGACACGCTCGCTCCGAGCTCGACCTCGGGCGTCGATGCGCACGAGCAGCAGCTGGCTGTTCCACGTGACCCGGTTCCAGCGTGCGTATGCGACGACCGGAAGGCCGCTTCCGGCGAGGGCAAGGCCCGGCCAGCCGAGCTGGACCGACCCGGGGAGGCCGCCCGCAATCTGGATCTTCTGCCAGCCCCCGCTGCGCTTGCGAACGAGGAAGAGCCGCTTGTCGTCGGCGCTCTGGACGAGGGCGACAGGACCCGATCCGGCGACGCGAAACGCCATCACCTCCGAGCCGGACGGCACGGCTGCAGCGGCCGTGCGACGCCATTTCCCCTTCGAGGCACGGGTCGCGACCATCAGCTTCGTTCCGCGAACGTACGCGACGTTCGGCGCGCCTGACGACCCGAGCGCGAGCATCCCGCTTTTCACTCCCGGCGCGACGATCTCGGCTGAAGCGGTGCCGCAGCAGACGAGGGCGAACGCACCGGCGAGCGTCGCTGCCCGGAGTGCCTTGATCGTGTCGATCGGGACACATCTTAGTCTGGTCGACGCGAGCCGGGGACTGGTGCGTTTGCCCGGTTGACACCAGCGACTTACGCAGGCAAAGCCTCGATTGCGGAGACCCACTCACCAGGGGTCATCCGGTCGATGCGGAAGCCGCCCTCCGCCAGCAGCTCTCGCCACTCGGGTCCGGTCCGCTCGCCGCCGCCGAGCCAGAAATAGCTCATCGCGTCGGCGACTGCGGTGGCACTGTGGTCGTCGGTCGGCACCACCACCTCGATCAACAGCAGCCGGCGCTGCGACGCCATCACCTCACGGATCCGGCGGAGGATTCGGACGGCTTCGTCGTCGGCCCAGTTGTGGAGCACCTGGACCGCGAGGTAGACGTCCGCGCCGGCGGGGACGCGCTCGAAGAAGCTCCCGGCCTCGAACGACGCCCGGTCGGCCACGCCTGCTGCCGCGAGGACGGCGTTGGCGGAGCGCTCGGCGTGGGGGAGATCGAAGACGGTCCCCCGGAGGTGGGGCTGCTCGCGGAGGAGGGTGGAGAGGACCGTTCCGTTCCCGCCGCCGACGTCGACGACGCGCTCGGCACCCGTCCAGAGCTCCAGCTCGAGCACCGTCGGCAGCGCGGCCCGCGCACCGAGGGTCATGGCGCTGTTGAAGACCGTCGCGGCCTCGGGGTTGTCGCTCAGCCAATCGAAGTAGGGCTGGCCGAACGCGAGGTGGGCTGCCGGTTGGCCGGTGCGAACGGCCTCCAGCAGGTGGGCGAAGACGCGCTCGACGTGGTCGCCGATCAGCAGCGCGTCGTAGCGGCGCGACCCCGCAGCATCGTCGACGAGCAGCCGGCCGACCTGCGCGAGGGCGAACCGGTCGGGCGCGACCTCCTCGAACACGCCGTCGACCACGAGCGAGCGCAGAACGTGCCGGAGGGATTCCGGGTGCGTCCCTGTCCGCGTCGCGATCTCCTCGGTGCTGAGCGGGCCGTCTCGCAAGGCATCCGGGATCCCCAGCCTCACCGCCGTGTAGACGAGCCTCGCGCGGACGCCGCCGAAGATGAGCGTTCGGAGGCGGCTCCAGTCGCTCGCGCTGCTGCTCACGACGCCGGCTCAGGAGTTGACGAAGCCGTGGACGACGGCGTGGAGCGCGTCCGGCCGCCCTGCCGCTTCGTCGCCTCCACGAGCTCGACGAGGTCGCGAGGGTGCGGGCCCGCCTGCGAGCTACTCGAGGTCGGGCTCTGCTTCACCCCGGGCCTGCTCGTAGCGCTCCTGCTCCTGTTCGGTGCGCTCGGCGGTGGGGAAGGTGTGGAGCCGGCCCTCGGAGATCGGCGTCCCGCTCTCGATCGATAGGCCGTACGTTCCTTCTGAGAGCCTCGCCTCCGCACGCTCGACGGCTTCGAGCTCGGCCCGGAGCTGGGTGCGCATCCGGTCGTTTCGCTCGCGCTCGTACTCGGGGAGCCTGTCGGGGTCGGCGGCGTCCAGGTCGCGGAGGACGCGCTCGACGCGGCGCCTTTCTCCCTGGAGCAAGCGCGCCGCGGTCTGGTCGTCCATCGGTGTGGAGCTTAGTCCACCGTCCCGAACCCCAACGATCCGAACGCGGCGTCTGTGGGGTCGGACCCTGGAAGGAGTCCGACCCCTAGACAGCAAAACGACTACGAGACAGCGGTCAGTGCGTCGATCTGACCGTTTCCGTTGAAGGAGTTGTAACCCGTCCCACCCTGGCACACCTGCGGCGCGCCGTTGTCGACCGCCGGGAAGAACGCGTACATCGACAGGTCGGACGGGCACGCCATCGGGTCAGCCGTGGTCTGGAGCCTGGCCGCGACCGCGCCCGGCGCGGTCACGCCCGTGCTTTCGATCAGGGCCGCCACGCCCGCGGCGTGCGGCGACGCCATCGAGGTGCCCTGCTGGTAGCAGTACGTCGCGCCTGACGGGTCGACGACTCGTCGCGAGGCAGCGCAGGTGACGGTGAGGAGCGATGCCGGCCACGTCGAGAGCACGCGACCGTTCGGCGCTGCGGCCGTCAGCTGCAGGATCGAATCCCCGCCGGGTGCGATGACGTCAGCCGAGCCGACGCCGTAGCTCGAGTAGAACGATTTGAACTGCTTGTTGCCGTTCGCGGTGACGCCGATCACGCCCGGCACCTCGGTGGGCACGACGGCGCAGTCGTTATGAATCTGGCGGAGCACCGGGTTCGTGTCGTCCGGGCTCGTGGCGTCCTGCGTCGGATGGGCCAGGTCGTCGGCCTGGTTCCCCTCCGCAGCGACGACGACGACGCCGTTCGACATCGCATACTGGATCGCGCGCCGCTCCGCCGTCCAGATCGCACGTTGCCCCGGGTCGTTCCTGCAGTTGAACAGCCAGGGATCGGCGAAGTAGCTGTTGTTCGTCACCTGCAGGTGATGCGAGCCGGCCCACATGAACGCGCACACGACGGCCTCGGGGAAGAAGAAGCCGGCCGCGTTCCCGGCCTTGATTCCGGCGATCTTCACATTCGGCGCGACGCCGACGATTCCGATCCCGTTCTTCGCTGCGGCGATGGTGCCGGCGGTGTGCGTGCCGTGGCCGTTGTCATCCATCCAGGCCGCGGGGCTCTGGTTCGGGACGCCCCCGATGCACGAGGCACTATCCGCGAAGTCGACGTTCGGCGCCAGGTCGGGGTGTGTGAAGTCGAGCCCCGTGTCGATGTCACCAACAAGCACCGAGCTATTCCCGCCGTTGATCGCTCGGGCCTGCGGCGCCTTGATCTGGTTCATGTCCCACTGCAGGCCGGACAGGCTGTCGCTGCCCGGCGCCGGCGCGCCGAGCGACGGGTCGGCTGTGGCTGCGTCGTCGTTGGCCTGAGTGTCGTCGTCGACGCGTGTGGCAAAGCCGCTCGTCGCCGACGCGCCCTGGACGCCGCTCTTCTTCATGACGTTGGCCGCGAAGTTGCTGCTCGACGAGCTCGCGATCACGACGCCGATCGCGTTGTAGTTCGCGACAAGTGCGCCACCGGCTTGAGCCACCATCGACGATGCGCTCGCCGGTGTCGCGTTCTTCTTGTAGAGGACGATGTAGTTCTGGCTCGCGCCCGTGCTCGCCCGCGTGAACGAGGCGGCGAAGAGCCCGGTCAGGACGATGACCGCCCCGAACACTGCGAGTAGTGCCACGCTGCGTTTGCAGCTCATTAACTCCCTCCCGTACTAGGTGTTGAGGACGACTTGCAGTCCGACGGGAGTCTTGTGCAGCCGGCCACAGCGTTCAATAGGTCCAGCGGCCTAGCCCGTTCGCGTTACACCGTTCCGTACACGACCTGAGAGGATGGCTCGTTCGTGGTCGTCGCAGCCGCCGTTGCGGAGTGGTCCGACTTCTTCGTCGCTCAGGTCGGCGCGTCCGCGGTGCTCGCCGGGCTGGTGTTCGTCGGCGTGTCGATCAACATCGATCAGGTGATGACGTACGCGAGGCTGCCCGGCCGTGCGCTCGAGGCGATGACGCTCCTCATCCTCGTGCTCGTCGTCGGCTCGCTGTTCCTCATCCCGAGCCAGTCGCTTCGCGTGCTCGGCGTCGAAGTCCTCCTCGCGGCGGTTGCGTTCTGGGCAATCGTGACGCGCGTCCAACTCGACGTTTATCGCAAGACCGAGCATCAGTACCGGCGAACGCTCGCTGCTCAGATCGGCGTCGGGCAGGCCGCGATCGCGGCCTTCGTCGTTACCGGAGTCGTGCTCCTGGCGAGCGGCGAGAACGGCGTCTACTGGACGGTTCCTGGGATCCTGCTCTGCTACCTAACCGCCGTCACCGATGCCTGGGTTCTTCTGATCGAGATCCGCCGGTAAGTCAGGTCGGGGTAAACGGCTAGCCGACCCCCCTACGCTTCGCCGTGGACTCTGCGGGCGACGTCGTCTGGAACCCGCTGACGGGCGAGAACGCGCTGGTCGAGTCGACCGAGGAGTCCGCGGGCGCTCGCATCGTTGCGGATTTGCGGTCGAAGAGGGTGGTTCGTCCCCGGCGGCGAACACGTCCACGACCGCTGCAGCGAGCACGGATACACCAACGCGCAGGGAAGGCCATCGCCGCTGCTTCGACCCGGAGGCGCACCCGTCCGCGCAGGTCGGCCTCGGCCGCCTGCCCGAAGGAATCATGCGTCCGCGGGAGCGCTTCTAAGCGCGCCGAGGTTGAGGGGCTGTCCTGTCGGCGCTGACGGCGATGCCGCCGAGTAGCGCGATCCCCTCGAGGGTCAGCACTGGTGCGTCACGATCGTCCTTGGCGGGAGTCCGCGCGTCGACACCGCCGCCAAACGCCTTGACGCTCGACTCGATTCGCCAGGTCGGCGGGTCTCGATCGCGATCCCGCCGAAGAGCGTACGGACGGCCAACCGTGCTCCAGGGGCGAGTTCGGCGTCGCGCGCAGCCCGCGCACGACGTGAGGCTAGCCGCCGGGTTCGCCTGGTTCCTTGCGCGATCAAGCAACTGCATCGACTTCGCGACCGACGGTAGAGTGGCTGGTGCTGTGCACGTCATCTTCGCTGTCGATGATCTGGCTCGATCGGTCGCCTTCTATGAGGGCGTCTTCGACTGGCCACGCAATGACCGAATCGACTACCGCGAGTACGTGGAGCTTTGCGCGCCGGACGGCACTCTCGGCCTCTGCGAGCGCGAAACGTACGCGTACTTGACGGGAGCGACTCCGATGACGCCGGAAAACGGTGACGTATCACCCGCGTACCTCTATGTACGCGTCCCGGACGTTCGCGGGACGATCGCGAAGCTCGACGAGGCCGGCGCTCGCTCGCTCGCACCGCTCGCCCTGCGCTCGTGGGGCGAGGAGGCCGCGTGGTTCGCCGACCGCGACGGTAATGTCGTCGCGGTCGCGCAAGCGTCGAGCTGAGTCAGTCCGCCCCTCGGCCTCGCCAACGCCAGAAAGCGGCCCATCGTCGCGCCCGATCTAGGTCGCGGATGCGGGGTGACCCGGTAGCCCGGTGATTTCGTAGACATGCCCGTCCGGGGCGCGGAAATGCGACCAGGTCGAGCCGGCACCGCTGTGAATCGGGCCGATGAACTCGATCCCGTTCGACTCGAGCTCGGCTCGCGCGGCCGCGACATCGTCGACGAGGAACCCAACCACTGGTGCGACCATGTAGCTCTCAGCGACGGCCGGGTCCAGGACCTCGATCCGATCTCCGCTGGCCAGATCGAACACGGCCAAACCTGGCTCGTCGCGCGGGGCGACGCCGGTGATGCGGAGAAAGAACTCGCGCATCTCGTCAAAGCGCTCGGTTCGGGTGCCGAGCCAGACGATTCCTTTGACTCTCATACCCTCTTAAATCCCGCCCGCGAGCGAAACCTAACTCGGGCAACGCGTTCTTCGTGTCGGGCTCGGGTCGCGGGGAGATGAACCGAGCGTCCCTTGGAGCCGATTCCGGCATGCCTCCTGAGGTTGCTTCCTCACGCCCGAATAACCGGCGTACCGTGACGGTCATGAAGGATGATTCCGTCGGGTGCCGGAACGTCGCTCGCCATGCGGGGATCGAGGCACAATCGTGCCGCGGGTCCTGCGTGGTCACGGTCACCTGTACTGGTGGGGCAGCGTGCTCGACGAATCGGAGCCGCTGAAGGAGCACCTGAGCCGGCCAAGGCTGAGCCGCGTCAGCCAGGCAACTCAAACCGTGGGGCCGGTCGAGGACGAGTGGCTGCGCGAGAATCTCGTAGCTATCGCCCAGCTCGCTGAGTCGCTCGATCGAGCCTCGCTCGAACTCGCTTTTCAAATCGTCCCGCTGGACTGGTGGGCTACGCAGCTGCCCGACCGACCGCCGACGGCTGAAAACGTGCTGGCCTGGACGCCTACCGACCTTGGCGTCGGTACTCGGCCATAACTGCTGCGCTCAGCGACGGGTCTTGCGACGCAAGCGTTCCGACGAGGATGCACCGGAGTATGACGACGGAGGTGAAACGCTCACCATCGTGAGCTCTGCCAGCGCGCCTACGACTAGGACGCCACACAGCAGCAACTCACCATCGACCGCGCAAGTTCAATACGCCACCCGGCCTAGCCCGTTCGCGGGAGAGCGTCGAGATGGGAGCGGCGGCGAGCCGTGAAGCCTGCCGCTGCTCCGCCCCAGCACCCGAGTCTGCGCTGTCTCGCCCGGGCTCGACGCGCCTTGGCTACCACTGCCCCGGAAGCATCCG